>Ga0209189_1000076_pt1 | contig 80761 bp, 73 predicted proteins | sample C_130820_EF_Meta_FD_187308 | JGI IMG/M metagenome (GOLD analysis project Ga0209189, IMG submission 187308) | Freshwater microbial communities from Lake Croche, Canada to study carbon cycling - C_130820_EF_MetaG (SPAdes) (version 3) | ecosystem: Environmental > Aquatic > Freshwater > Lake... | reverse complement strand
ACAAAGGTGTCGACCTGACCGGAATCATCCGCGCGGCAATCGGTAACGCAGTTTCCGGTGGCGTCAAGTCCGGTGCGTCGACGCTGACGATGCAGCTCATTAAGAACATTTACGTCCAGCGCGCCGAGGCGCTGCCGAATGAGGCCGACCGAAAGGCCGCCTACCTCGAAGCGACGGCGACAAGTACCGAACGTAAGTTGAAGGAAATCAAACTCGCGATTGGGTTGGAAAAGAGATTCACCAAAAACCAAATCCTGCAGGCATACCTCAACATTTCGGGCTTCGGTGGAACCACCTACGGTGTCCAGGCTGCGGCGTACCGATATTTCGGCGTAAGTGCGAAAGACGTCACATTGTCGCAAGCAGCGTCACTGTTGGCAATCGTCCAGTACCCAATGGAGCGAAACCTGGCCCTTCCCGCGAACTACAAGGCTAATCAGGAACGTCGCGACCTCATTCTCAAAGCGATGCTCGACGCAAAACACATCACCAACGAGCAGTACCAAGAAGCCGTCAGCATCCCCGTCGACGAGAATTTCGTCAACCTTCAAACACCGTCAAGTGGATGTATTGCTGGCGACAAATACACGAAATTCTTCTGTGACTATGTTGTCAAAAACATCACGAATTTCGACGCTCTCGGTGCGAACGTAGACGAGCGCATTACCAACTGGCACATCGGTGGCTACAAGCTCTACACGACCCTCAACTACAAACTCCAAAAGATCACCCAAAACCAGGTCTGGCGCGTTCCCAAATACTCCCCGATTATCAAAATCGGTGCGGTCACGGACTCGGTCGAGGTCGGTACTGGTCGCGTGCTCACCATGACGCAGAACAAATTGTTCAACGACACCCTCGAGGGTGGGGGTAAGGAATCGACCGCGGTCAACTTCTCGACCGACCGTGATTATGGCGGTTCGAGTGGATTCCAAACCGGGTCGACGTACAAAATTTTTGCATTGATCACCTGGTTGAAGTCGGGGCGCGGCCTCGGTGAACTCGTCGACGCCAGTGAGTTCACGAAAGACCAGTCACATTACTTGGACACTTGTAAAGACAGCGGTGGCCCGTGGGGTGGAACCTGGAAGTTCCGCAACGATGCGCCCGTGGCCAAAATCGTTTCCGTCATGGACGCGGTCCGGTTGTCCATCAACTCGGCCTTTGCATCCATCGGTGAACAACTCGACCAATGCGAAATTCGTAAATCGGCTGAATCTCTCGGCATCCACCGCGCGGACGGCGCCCGAGTGCAATCAAACCCGTCGGCAATTCTGGGAACCAATGAACTCGCGCCGCTCACGATGGCGACCGCATGGGCCGGAATTTCCAATGACGGGAAATTCTGCCAGAACGTCATTCTCGACCACGCCGTTGGACCCAATGGTGAAGAACTCCCTGGTCAGCCGGTCACGTGCAGCCAAGCAATCGACCCCGATGTCGCCCACGCGGCCATCCTGGCGATGAAGGGCGTGATGGCCAACGGAACGGGTGCTGCATCTAACCCACACGACGGCGTCCCAATCTTCGGAAAAACCGGTACGACGAACAGCTCGAACCAGACCTGGATCATCGCATCGACTTCCCGTGTTGCTAGTGCGACGTGGGTTGGTAACATCACGGGAAGTTACCCGCTACGTACGTTCCCTAATGGTGCGATCTACCGTCACCAGATCATGTCCACGATCATGCGCGCCGCCGACCAAATGTATTCGGGTGAAACCGATTGGCCCGCACCCCCGTCACGCTTGATGCAGGGTAACGGGCTGCGCGTCCCCGCGGTCCGAGGCCTGAGTGTCGAAGAAGCGACGACGCTGTTGGTTGGATTGGGACTCGAAGTCCGGGTCGGCAAGTCCGAATGGTCCGATTCCGTGCCCGAAGGCAAGGTCACGCGCAGCTCGCCCGGTGACGGGGACGTCATTGCGACCGGAATGAAGGTCACGCTCTATACGTCAGCGGGACCAGATGGCTTCACGATGCCCGACCTCGTGACCACACCAACTCTGGAAGCGGACGCGGTGACGACCCTCAACGGTTTGGGAGTCACGGACATCACAGTGACGTGCTCTCGGACCAACGATTCGACTGATCCGCGGATCGGGCAGGTCATCGGCCAGGTCCCCTCAGCGGGCACATTCCAAGGCACGTCGGAATATGTTCGAATCACCATCCGCAGGACAAGCTGCTTGTAATGTCGCCCCGATCACTGATCGGCGGAATTCTCGCAGCTGGTGCGGGCGTTTTCGCCTACGCCTCACTCATCGAACGGAACATGTTTGGTGTTCGCCAGGAATCGATTGACATCCTGGAGCCTGGGTCATCAAGTATTCGTGTACTCCATCTGTCCGACATCCATCTCGCACCGTGGCAACACCGCAAGATTGAGTGGCTTCGAGGTCTCGTTTCACTTCGCCCCGATCTTGTCGTGGTCACCGGCGATTCACTGGGGCACGCGGGTGCGGTGCCTCAATTCGCTCGAGCGATGTCGGTTTTTCACGGTGTTCCCGGGGTCTATGTGCACGGGTCGAACGATTATTTCGCACCCCGAATCCCGAATCCGTTCTCTTATCTCGTGGCGCCGTCGCAGCCGGATCACGAAGGGGAACGTCTTGATACCGCCGGACTCGACGCGGTGTATTCCTCGCTCGGCTGGCTAGACCTCAACAACACGTCGGCTCGAATGACGGTGAATGATTCGACGATCTATTTCACGGGAACGGATGACCCCCACCTGAATCTTGACCGCATCGATCTGATGGCGTCGTCGTTGGACGGTCTCCTCGGCTCGGCAGAGTCGCCGATCTCCGCAATTGTCGGGGTTACCCACGCGCCATATCGCCGAGTGCTCGATGCGCTGACAACTCTCGGTGCCGACGCCATTTTTGCTGGTCACACGCATGGCGGGCAAGTATGTCTGCCCGGTGTTGGCGCTTTGACGACCAACAGCGACCTGCCCCGAGCATTGGCGCGAGGATTGAATGTGTGGAACCGTTTCGACAGAAGTGCGTTCCTCAACGTGAGCGCAGGAATCGGAACTTCGATTTATGCACCAGTGCGATTCGCGTGCCCTCCCGAGGCAGTGCTGGTAACTCTGCGCAGCAAGGACATCGGGTACGCTTAGTCCGTAGTTACGGGGTATGGCGCAGCTTGGTAGCGCGCGTCGTTCGGGACGACGAGGCCGCAGGTTCAAATCCTGTTACCCCGACCAACTGTTCAGGGTCGCCACTCGGCGGCCCTGAACTTTTTACTTTGGCTGAGACCGCGCGTAGCCGACCGTGATGCCGGCGGCGGTCATCTCAGCTATTGCTTCGATCGACGCTGTTGGGCTGACCCCGACACAAAGGTCGGCAAGCACCGTGACACTCAGTCCGTTCGCCTTGGCATCGAGAGCGGTCGCTCGAACACAGTAATCGGTCGCGATTCCGACGATGTCGACATGATTGACTTTGGCGCCGCGCAGGACGTCGGACATTGACGCACCGCCAGGCGTAAAGCCTTCAAATGCGGAATAAGCCGGCATCCCGTCACCCTTGTATATCTGCACGTCAAGCATCGACGTCTCGATCGCGGGGTTGTACGCGGCCCCCGTTGTGCCCTGGACACAGTGTGGTGGCCAGGTCGTGACCAGGTCGGGCTTAGGGGCGAAATGCCCACCGTTGTCTCCGACAGACAAGTGCCAATCGCGCGACGCGATCACGGAAACGTATTTTCCTCGATTCGCTCGAATATAAGTCGCGATCGCTGTCGCGGTGATGTTTCCGCCCTTCACCCCGAGAGACCCACCTTCGGTGAAGTCATTCTGGACGTCGATGACGAGGAGAGCTGATGTCATGGTGTCCTAAAACGTGGCCAAATTCGTGCCACAGGCGTACATTCCCGCGACGAGGTCGTCCAGTGCCGCCGGTGCGGTTGCATCCACTTTGCCGCGCGCGACGACAACAAAGTACAGTCGGCCCGAGCCCTTCGCATCGATCTGTCCCGCAAGAGCATATGCACCCGCAATCCAGCCCGACTTCGCTTGTACATGCCCGCGCGCGTCGGCGGCCTTCCCGATGAATCGAGTTGCCAGGGTTCCGGTTTGACCCGCGACGGGCAGCGCATCGCCGACCAACGAGAGCTTTTTGTCACCCTCAAAAACCTGCGAGACCAGTTCAACCATCCCGCGGGGCGGAATGAGGTCCTTCTTCGATTCACCCGAGCCGTCGACGAAGTTCCCGCCCGTCAAGTCAACGCCGTGTTGGTTGAGCGAACTGAGAACGAGTTGCTGTATCGATGCGGAGCCACCGTCGAACCCTGAGTCAACGGATGCCGCTCTCATCAGAAATTCGCCGAGAGTGTTATCCGACGTCTTCAGCATCTGCTCAATCAGTGTCGACACTGGTGCGGATTGGACCGACGCGAGTTCCTTGGCATTGCTCGGTGCGCTTTGGAAATCGATTGAAATGTCGCCCGAACCGTTTCCCTCGCGCTGCAAAGCCGACACGAAGGCCTGCGCAGCCCTCCCCGCTGGGTCGGTTGAGCGCGGACTGATTTGCGCACTCGGATTTGCCCGGTCACCATCCACCATGAACGGCACAATCAACGGCTGATAGCCCTGGGTTCGCTCGGTCTCGGGCCACGACGAGTGCCAGGCGTCATCACTCGGGAACATCGATAGGTCAACAAGAACCCTGGTGATGGTGGGGTTGTCCGGGTGCATTTTTTGGTAAGCAGTTACAGTTTGTGCAGCAAGATCCGAGATGCTCGCTGCGCCGGAATACACCGACGAGCTTCCGGCGCGCAGGGTTGGATCGCCGCCGCCGACAACAATGACGGTCCCGGCGGTCGAACCTTCCACCACTCGTGTCGTCAAGTGCCCATCCGGACCCAGGGTATCCAGCGCAACCGTCGCCGTGATCAATTTCATGACGCTACCCATGGGAATGGGCTCGTCCGCGTTGTCCGCGAGCAAACGGTTCCCCGTTTCCGCGTCAATAACGACAGCAGACTGGGTGCCGAGCGCCTTTGCTTGTAACAACTTCCCGACGGAACACGTTCGGATTCCCGATGGTTTCGCGGGAGCGGCGGGGACAGCGCGCGCACTAGCCGTGGGCTGAGCACTGGGCGTGTTTGATCCTGGATGCAGGAAGAATCCGCCCGCAAAGGACGCTCCTGCGACAAGAACCCCCACAACACCGAGGGTTACAAACGGATTTCGCGCCCGCGACGGGGGTGTCACCGCTTCGGTCGTGTCTGTTGACATCGGTGCGATCCTCTCCGTCCGCTCGTTATTTCGAGCCGACTACGAGGTTCGAACTCGTGACCTTCTGTTTACAAGACAGATGCTCTACCAGCTGAGCTAAGTCGGCATATATGTTTTGTGCACCTTCATCTGCGGAGAGGGAGTGAATCTGTGTTGCGCGTTCCAACCGTCATGCTATTCCGACGCTCACATCGCGCCCGTTGCCGCAGATTTGACAAGTTTATATGACCACCCTGAACATTTTTTGATACCGTTCGGGCCCAAATGCCGTTGCAATTTCAGACAACAGATTACCTTCGACCAAGGAATGACCATGCGAAACTCCGCAAAACTTATCGCCGCTGCGCTCGCGGCGTGCTCACTGGTGTTTTTCCCCGCTGCGGCCCAGGCGGTCACGAAATGGGAAGTAAGCAGCGCGTCACGATTGCGGGAACGAACTCGGGACACCTGTGTGCCGCGAGTGCATGGTCCGCGATGATTCCCGAACTTGCGTACACCGGATTTGACGGTGGGCCATTCGCACTTGGCGGAATCGTGGTCGTGGGTCTCGGGCTCGGTGCAGTGATCTACACCGCCCGTCGTCGCTCAAAGGAGTAAAGCGAGACTAAGGCTGGGTCGTACCGGCCGCAGTCACAACCGCACGAAGGAATTCCTCGGTGTTGAACGGCGACGCAAGCGTGGGGTCGTAGGACGGGTTGTACTGCTTGCCGTTAATCACGATTGTCGGCGTACCGGTCACACCGTGGAACTTCTTGTCCAAATTGTTGATGGCGACATCACCGCTGATGGAACGTTCCGTGCTCGCCTTGACCCAATCCTTGAATTCCTGGTCGTTGATGCACGCGGAGATCTCTGGACCGGCGCCCGCTTGCTGCGCTAACCCGATCAATTGCTCATCGGTAAGTCCTGGTGTTCCCTCATCTGGCTGATTGGCAAACAATGACTTGTGGAACGTCAGGAAGTTGTTGGGGTAATAATTCGCCATACACGCCGCGGCGTTGGCTGCTCGAAGCGAATACTGAGTTCCCTGGGAACGGTTGGTAAGGATGGCAATCGGGTGAATTTCCACCGTTGCGGCGCCACGCGACAAAAGGTCATCCATCGCCGACGCATTTGCCGCCTCAAACTGACCGCAAATTGGGCACAGGTAGTCCACAAACAGCGTGATGTCCGCAACGTCCGGTGCGTTCGCCGGGGTGGCGATGGGGCTGGCATCGGAGGGAAGTGCTTGGGTCGGAACGGCAATGTCACCCGATGAAATCTTGATGCCGTCGCTCTGCATATTCAGAGGGCCGGGACCTGCGGGCTGAAACTGCGTGAGGATAACTGCGGCAAGCGAGCCGATGACAGCAACCGCTGCGAGTCCGAGGCCCAACTGGACGAAGATACGCTTGCGCTTATCGCGTGCACTTCCCGCAATTCGCATTTCACGTGCCTTTTCACGGGCAAGTTCTCGAGCCTGGTTTCGAGTGGGGCGTTGTGCGTTCATGAACGTTGTCCTGACGTTGGTGCGGTCAACCGCAAAGTCGAAATAGTGTCTCTAGTTTAGCGCGAGTGCCGCGAACGGCAATTTCGCATATCGAATCACAACAGACGCCACGTCGCGAGGGGCGACGAGGATTAGCGGTTTCCGCCTCGGCGCATGGCTATCTCATAGAGCGAAATGGATGTCGCGATCCCGGCGTTGAGCGATTCCGTCGCAGCACCGATCGGGATCGAGACGATTTCGTCACAGTTCTCGGTGACGAGCCGCGACAGCCCTTTGCCCTCGTTCCCGACGATAATCAGCAGTGGTCGGTCGGCGATGTCGATTTTCGGAAGTGAGGTGTCTCCGCCTCCATCCAGCCCGACGACGAAGACTCCACGGTCTTTGAACGCTTTGATCGTCTGGTTGAGATTAGAGGCCATCGCAACGGGCAGTCGCGCGGCAGCACCGGCCGAGGTTTTCCACGCCGCTGCGGTTACACCTACACTTCGTCGTTGCGGAACGATGATTCCGTGTCCGCCGAACGCCGCCGCGGAACGAATGATCGCGCCAAGATTTCGTGGGTCGGTCACCCCATCCAAGGCCACGAAAAGCGGGATTTCTCCGCGGCCTTCGATGGTGTCCAGCAATTCGAGCGGGTGACGATATTCGTAGGGGGGAACAGCAAGCGCGACCCCCTGGTGGACGGAATTTTCGCCACAAAGTCGGTCCATCTCGGGCCGCATAATCTCGAGAATCGCGATTCCCTTTTTGGTAGCAAGCGCGATTGTTTCCTTGACGCGATCATCGAACTCCACTCGCGAGGCGATGTAAAGGGTCGTGGCGGGAACGTTCGTCCGAAGGGCTTCAAGCACCGAATTTCGCCCGTTGATGATTTCGTTATCGCTGTCCTTGCCACGACGTACGGTTTTCACCGGAGCCTTCGACCCCGTCTTACCGTGACGTTCACGCGCTTCGGCAAGGCGTTCCTGGGCGATTTTTCGCTTCCCCGCCGGGTGCCAGGTTCGGTCCTCCGCTTTCGGGGTCGGTCCTTTACCCTCGAGCGATCGACGTTGTTTCCCGCCAGAACCCTTCAACGGTCCTTTTTTGCTCTTTGCTGCTCCGGGTCGTCCTGGCTTAACCATTGATGCTCCATCGGGTTGTGTCGGCGCCGTCTTCCAGCGTGATTCCCGCGGCGTCGATGTCGTCGCGAATTCTGTCGGCGGTTGCCCAGTCCTTGTCCGCACGTGCGCGGTTACGTTCGATCATGAGTCGATCGATGAGAACGCCGAGCGCTGCGTGTGTAGAGTCCGACGTGGTGTCGATGACTGACAGCCCGAGAACCGACAACATCGCCGCGACATCGTTCGCGCGGGCGGCGGCTGTTGCCGAATCCCCAGCGTCTAACGCGGAGTTCCCTGCGCGGACCGTATCGTGAACAATCGCAATCGCTGCGGGAACGGCAAGATCATCGTCCATCGCGGCCGCAAAGGAATCGGGAACTGCTGACTTGTCGGTGACGAGTTGGGCGGTGCGACGGGCAAAGCCTCGAATTCGGTCCCAGGCTGCGGCAGCCTCGGCGAGCGACCCATCGTTGACGTCCATGGTCGAGCGGTAGTGCGACGTCAGAAGGAAGTATCGTGCGGTCGCGGGATCTGTCTGACTGAGCAACTCTGATGCGAGCACGACGTTGCCGACCGATTTGGACATCTTGTGGCCGCCCACCGTGACGAGTCCGTTGTGCAACCAGGTCGTCGCAAAAGAATCCCCCGCTGCGCGAGATTGTGCGAGTTCGTTTTCGTGATGTGGGAAACGAAGGTCCAGTCCTCCACCGTGAATGTCAAACGAGTTCCCAAGATAACGTGTCGCCATCGCCGAACATTCGATGTGCCAGCCGGGTCGACCGGGCCCCCAGGGCGAATCCCACGAGGCGGTGGCGGGTTCCGTCTCTTTCCGCCCCTTCCACAATGCGAAATCGCGCGGGTCTTTTTTACCCCGTCCGACGGCATCGTCGTCGGATTCGACCGCGTCCGGAGATTGCCGAGTGAGCTGTCCGTAGTCCGCCCACGACGCCACAGAAAAATAGACGTCGCCGGTTCCATCGGCGGCCGCATAGGCGTTTCCGCGATCGATGAGTCGGCCGATGAGTGAAATCATGTCCCCGATGTGGCCGGTTGCCCGTGGCTCAACTGTGGGATGCAGGATTCCCAGTGCGGTAGCGTGGGAATCGAACTCGCGTTCGATCCGAGCCGCGAGCGCCCACCATTCTTCGGGTCCCGCTACGGCGAGAATCTTGTCATCGATGTCAGTGACATTGCGAACCAGGGTGACGGCGAATCCTCGATAGGTGAACCATCGACGCCACAGGTCGTAAACGAGAGCGCTGCGAAGGTGCCCGATGTGAGGCGACGACTGAACAGTAGGGCCACACACGTAGATTCCGACGTGCCCAGGAACGAGTGGCTCGAAGTCACGCAGTGATTGCGTGACGGTATCGAATAAACGTATGGGCACCTGCCCATGCTACCGAGCGTTACCGCGCAGAGACGTGAGCGATGGCGATGGCGGTGATGCCTTTGCCTTCGCCCGTGAAGCCGAGTCCGTCGGTCGTCGTCGCGCTAACGGAGACATCGGCACCCACAAGTTCCCCGAGTACGCGTTCGAGTTCGACTCGACGTGGACCGATTTTGGGGCGATTGCCAACGATTTGAACGGAAACGGAACGCGGGACGAGCCCAATGGCGTCAAGTTTTTCGATTGCGCCGCGAATGAACACGTCGCCATGTGCGCCAACGTAACGCGGGTCTTCTGTTCCGAAAACCGTTCCGATGTCCCCGAGCCCGCCGCCGGCGAGCAGTGCGTCGCAGATTGCGTGCGCAACGGCATCTCCGTCGGAGTGACCCGACAAAGCCGTTTCCCCCGGCCATTCGACACACCCCAGCCAGAGAGGTTCGGTTTCGCCGAACGCGTGGGTGTCGGTACCGAGCCCGACACGACGGGTCTCGGTAACACCCGAAATGTCTTGTTCGACCGTGATTTTGTGCGATCGTTCGTCACCGGCAACCGTAAGGACCGTTCCCCCGATTTCTCGCCACAAACTCGCGTCATCGGTGAAATCCGCGGTCGCTGCGGCGATCGCCTCGGCAAATGGTTGAGCCGGAAAGCCCTGCGGTGTCTGGACCCGCTGCAGTCGCGCCCGTTCAGTGTTGTCGGTCACGATGCCGTCATCGGCGATAACAATGGTGTCGACCACAGGTAGCACGGGAATCGCCGCACCACCGGACTGCTCAACCGCTGCAATGACTCGGTTGAAGACGTCGATTGATGTCCATGCTCGTGCGACATCGTGTACGAGCGCAATATCGACGGCGGGCAGCGCGGCCATCGCGAGTCGAACACTGTCGGTCCGTGTATTTCCACCGGCAACCACTATTCCGGTCAGCCCCGCATCCGACAGAATTCCGCGAGCCTCGTCGAGGTGCGTTGCCGGCGCCGCAATCACGAGCGCAGCTGGCTTCAGGTCCTGGACAACGTCCAGTGCCCTGGCCAAAAGTGAAACGCCATCGACCTCGACGAACGCTTTGGGAATTCCGCGACCGAGACGTGAGCCAGGGCCGGCCGCAACGATGACGAGTCCGACCGTCGACATGATGGGCTAGGAGGCGAGGACCTCGTCGAGACGATTCGAGGCGCGAACCTCGTCCGTCTTCTCGGCGAGGGCGAGTTCCGAAATAAGAATTTGGCGCGCTTTGGCGAGCATTCGCTTTTCACCCGCGGACAACCCACGGTCCTGTTCGCGGCGCCAGAGGTCGCGAACAACTTCCGACACCTTGATGACGTCACCCGATGCCAACTTTTCGAGGTTCGCCTTGTATCGACGCGACCAGTTGGCGGGTTCTTCGACAATCGGATCGCGCAGAACGCCGAACACCAATTTGAGCCCCGCCTTGTCGATGACATCGCGAACTCCGACGTCTTCGACCTTGCTCTCGGGGACCATGATTTCAAGGTTGCTCTGCGTTACCTGCAGTTTGAGAAACTTCTGCTGTTCTCCCTGGAATACGCGAGTCGTGATCGCGATGATCTTGGCCGCACCGTGGTGGGGATAGACGACAGTTTCGCCAACTTTGAATGCCATATAGTGATTCTCCTTCAGCAGAAATTCAATTTTACCACAGGGGACAGCCCCTGAATTTCCCGCGGTCGACCCCGACGCGCTCCGCTAGACTGAGGGGTGAATTGATGTTTAGCCAAAGGAATAAGACGTGAAGATTCGCGCACTCGCCGCCCCCGTTATCGCCGCTGCTCTCCTTCTCGGAACTGCTGGTTGTGGGGTGTTTGTGCCGACCGCAACGATGAAGCAGTATTCAGCGGGTGACGGACTCAATGTCAATGTCGGCAAACTGGAGTTGCGAAACGTCATGGTTATCACCGATGAATCGGGGGATGCCTCGCTCGTCGGAACCATCGTCAACGACTCAACCAACGTCCAGTACGTGACCGCTCAGTTTCGGACCGCGACCCCGATCGACGTGAAATTCGTCGCCCCAGAGGGAATCACCAAAATTGGTCTTGCCGATGACAACCCCATCGTTGTTCATGGAACGGCGCTAACGGCCGGTCAATACGTCGAGATTTATTTCCAATACGGCGGCGAGGACGGCGTGGGGATTTCGATCCCCGTGTGGGACGGAACCAATCCGGTTTACGCTCCGTACGCGCCGTCGCTGTACACGCCAGCCCCTACGCCAGTGCCCACCCCGACGGAAACACCCTCGAACTAGTCGTTACGACTTGCCCTGGTTGGCCACTGCGGCGGCTCCGGCGGCCGCGGCCTCGGGATCCAGGTATTCGCCTTTCCCGATGGGTTCCAGATTGTCGTCAAGAGTGTAAACGAGCGGAATTCCCGTGGGGATATTGAGTTCGGCGATGGCATCGTCGCTGATGTGTTCGAGGTGTTTGACGAGTGCACGCAATGAATTTCCGTGTGCCGTCACCAGGACAGTTTTCCCCGCGCGAACATCCGGCGCGATATCGCTTGTCCAGTAGGGAAGCATCCGGTCGATGACGAGTGCGAGGGATTCCGTCCGCGGTAGATCCGCTCCCAGGTCCGCATAACGCTCGTCGTTGGCCTGTGAAAACTCGGAGGAATCGTCGAGCGGCGGCGGCGGCACGTCAAACGATCGACGCCACAATTGGAACTGCTCCGCGCCGAATTCTTCCAGCGTCTGCGCCTTGTCCTTTCCCTGCAGCGCGCCATAGTGCCGCTCATTGAGGCGCCACGATCGCTTCACGGGAATCCACAGGCGGTCAGCGGTGTCGAGGGCGATATTCGCGGTCTGAATGGCGCGCGACAAGACGCTCGTGTAGAGCACATCGGGTTTGAGCCCGCTTTCCGCAAGTAGTTCGCCGGCTCGTTTCGCTTCGGCAATGCCCTGCTCAGAGAGGCGCACATCAACCCAGCCCGTGAACAAGTTTTTCTGGTTCCAGGTCGAGTTACCGTGGCGAAGAAGGATGAGCGTGTGCGGCATGTTCCCTAGCCTAACGAGCCAGAATGGACACGTGGTAGTCGGACGAGTCACCCGTGGAACCACGGGAACGAACCGCCTTCGGCGCGCCGACCGGTGGCTCTCTCGGCATCCGAGGTTTCGGTCGATGCGGGACCCCCTCGTCGTTGACCTGGGCTATGGCGCCGCTCCTCACACGACGCTCGAACTGGCGGAGCGACTCGTCGCGGTAAACCAGTCCGTGCGGGTGATTGGAATAGAGATCGACCCCGAACGCGTCGCCGCCGCCCAGCCCAGTGCAACAGATCGTGTGTCGTTTCGCCTCGGCGGATTTGAGGTTCCGCTTCCCGACAACCAACGCGCCGATGTCATTCGTGCGTTCAATGTGCTTCGCCAATATGACGAATCCGAAGTTGTTGGCGCGTGGGACATGTTGCGGTCCCGCCTATCCCCTGGCGGAATCATTATTGACGGAACGTGCGACGAGATTGGCCGCGTTGCGACATGGGTGTCGCTGGGTGCGGACGGCCCGGAAACGTTCACAATCGCCTTGCGTCTCGTCGGGCTCGACAGTCCGAGTATCGCGGCGGAACGATTGGTCAAGGCACTGATTCATCGAAACGTCACCGGCGAGAGCATCCACCGATTCCTCGTCGAATTGGACCGGCAGTGGGCGGTAGCGGCACCGCTCTCGGTGTATTCACCCAGTCAACGATGGATTGCGGCTGTCACGGCGATGAAGAATGCTGGTTGGCCTGTCCACGGGACGGCGAGCGCCTGGCGACTCGGGGAAATTACGGTCGACTGGGACGCAGTCGCTCCGCGGCCGTAGCTCCGGCCGTCGGCGGGACGATGACGTCTTGTGTTGCCGCGAGCGGGTGATCGCCGTGCAGGACGACGAGAGCCGCACCGACGTCCACCGAGCGTTTGATGACCGCCAACGCCACAGGCCCGTCGTCGAAATGGTTGCCCGCGGTTGTCACGACACCAATGACGTCATCACCGAGTAGCACGGAATCGCCCGCTTCGGCGAAAACGGATTCGCTGCCGTCGAGGTGGAGCCGCACGAGTCGCCGTGGCGGGTGGCCGACATTGTGAATCTTGGCAACGGTTTCTTGGCCGGGGTAGCACCCTTTCGACAGGTGCACCGCCGTTCGGAGCCAATCGAGCTCGTGCGGTAGTGACTTGTCATCAACCTCGGCCATCGCCGGCCGACCAGCGACCACGCGAAGCGGGTCAACCAGGTCGGGGTCAATCGTGTCCACTGCGGGCCGCTCGTCCTTAAGCATCAAGGTCTCGGACCACGACCATTTCGGGATGACTTCCTCGCCGTAGGTCACACCTCCCTGAACAATCGCGGGCCACGGGTCCCTCCACGCGAGGGGACCGAATGCAACTGCACCGCCCCAAGTCGAGAACTCGGCATCGGCATCGATGGCCTGGACGTCTTCCATGAAGATTCGCGCATCGAGCCACGCCGCGAACTCCGACCCCGTTGCTCCATGGACGATGAGCATCGTCGCGTCCGGGCCTTCCAGAACGTGCACGCTTTGGCGGATTCGGCCCTGCCCGTCGAGCTCAAGCGCATCACGGCTATCCCCGACAGCGAGCCCGCGGACATCTTGGCTGAGGACGGCATTGAGAACCTCGAAACGGTCCGTTCCCGTGACGCGCACGATTCCGGCGGCCACCTCAACGGCGGCATTTCCATCGACCAATCTGCGTTGATCGACGAAAGGGTTCGACATCGCTAGCGCTGACCGCGGAAGAGTCGAAGGAGAACCACGATGCTGGTCACCCCGATGGCGACGAAGGCAAGTCCCAACAGGCTCAGGAAGAAGATTTCAAACCAAAAGTTCATGTGTTCAGCCTAAACCGTGAAGTGGCCAGGCGATGGCGATTCCGACGGCTCCGATCACGAGACTGCCGGCGGTCGTGAACGCGAGCCGATTCACCAAGCCCTGCTTGCGTTGCATCGACAGTTGGACGATGAACGAGACAAGAAGCGACGCCCCCATCGCGATGGAAATACCGGTTGCCCACTGGTTGCCACCGCCCACGACGGCCGCGGTCGTCCCCAGGATGGCGATGATCCACGAGGGCAGTGCAGAGGCTAGTCGGCGGGGCATATGACCATGCTAAACGCGCCTAAACTTAATAAAACCGCGGGAGGAGTGGGTCGTGTCTCGAATACTCGTGCTTTCGCCGACTTCCGCAACCATCATCCCCGCGCTGGGACTACTGCCCCACGACCTTGTCGTCGCGCCTCTGGCACCACAATCGCTCGCCACCCACGGTGATGTCGATCTGATTCTGATTGATGGCGTCTCCGACCTGGTTGCCGCAAAGGCGATGTCCGGAATACTGTCCGCTGCCCAACTTTCAATCCCGATTCTCATAGTTGTCGCCGAAACGTCGCTATCTGTCATGGATTCGTCCTGGGGAGTTTCCGATTTCCTCTTGCCGAGCGCGTCTCTCGCCGAGGTGGATGCACGCATCCGTCTCGCAATACAGTCCGCACGCGGCGGCAAACCGTCTGGGCTTTCGCACTCCGGGGTGTCCATCGACGAATCCAGCTACCAAGCGAACGTCGGTGGCCGCCCTCTCGACCTGACATTCAAAGAGTTCGAATTGTTAAGGTATTTGGTGGCAAATCCTGGTCGCGTGTTTACCCGCGAACAATTACTGTCAGATGTATGGGGATACGACTATTTCGGTGGGACGCGAACAGTTGATGTTCACGTTCGACGACTCCGCGCCAAACTCGGTGACCACGAATCGGTCATCGGGACGGTTCGCAACGTCGGTTATCGATTTGCTCCAACAGGAGACGACGAATGAGTGACCCGAACGCCATCACGGGTTCCACCGACGCCGAACTCGACGACGACTGGGTTGACAGCCACACCGTCAAGGACGCGTCCCTACCGGCCGATAGATTTTTCGACCGTGAATTGTCGTGGCTTGCGTTCAACCGTCGGGTTTTGCAGCTCGCCGAAGATGCCACGATCCCATTGCTCGAACGCCTCAACTTTCTCGCAATCTTCGCCAACAACCTCGATGAATTTTTTATGGTCCGAGTCGCGGGACTCAAGCGTCGAATTGAAACCGGCATCGCCGCGCACAACAACATCGGTCGGGGACCGCAATTAGTTCTTGACGACATCCATGCCGCAGCGAACGCGATGCAGACCGAACATGCGCGGTTGGCGGTGGAGGTCATTCGACCCGAACTGGCCGAAGCCGGCGTTCTGATCAACACGATGGACGACCTGTCCCCCGCTGACCGCGCGACGATTGAAGAACTGTTTGTGTCGAGCATCTTCCCCGTGCTCACGCCGCTCGCGGTGGACCCCGCACACCCGTTTCCTTACATATCCGGGCTGTCGCTCAACCTGGCGGTTCGCGTGCAGAACCCAAAATCGGGTGAGGAAAACTTTGCGCGGGTGAAGGTCCCGGCGATCCTCCCGCGATTTGTCGAACTCCCCGGCGGCGAAGACGGCGCAATGCGTTTCGTGCCATTGGAAGATGTCATCGCCTACCACCTCGTTGCGCTATTCCCCGGAATGGCGATTCTTGACCATCACTTCTTCCGTGTGACGCGTAACGAGGACCTCGAGATCGACGAGGAAGAAAGCGAAAACCTGCTCAAGGCGCTCGAGAAGGAATTGTCTCGTCGTCGGTTCGGTGCGCCGATTCGTCTCGAAATCAGCGACGACATGGACGACGTGACCCTCGGACTGCTTATTCGTGAATTGGGAATGAGCGAGGGCGAGGTCTACCGCCTTCCCGGCATCCTCGGACTCGACCAGCTATTCCAGATTTCCGGGATTGCCCGGCCCGATCTCAAATTCAACAAGCACGTTCCCACCACCGTTGCGCAGTTCCAGCCGGCAGAACCTGGCGGAACCGCGGATATTTTTGGTGCACTTCGCAGCGGTGAAGTTCTGGTGCATCACCCCTACGAATCGTTCGCGACCAGCGTCCAAGCGTTTGTCGAACAAGCAGCGACCGATCCGAACGTCCTCGCTATCAAACAAACGTTGTATCGAACATCCGGAGATTCACCGATCGTTCGATCGCTGATCACCGCGGCCGAATCGGGCAAAGCCGTGCTTGCTTTGGTCGAGATCAAGGCTCGTTTCGACGAGCAGAACAACATCACGTGGGCTCGTCAACTCGAGCGTGCGGGTGTGCACGTCGTGTACGGACTGGTTGGGCTCAAGACGCACTGCAAATTGACTCAGGTCGTTCGACGCGAGAAATCGGGAGACATTTCGTATTACTCGCACATCGGAACGGGAAACTACAACCCGAAAACGAGCCGTGTTTACGAGGACCTCGGGCTGTTCACGAATTCCGCGGAAGTCGGAGCGGAACTCACTCGACTGTTCAACGAACTCAGTGGGTACGCAATCGAAAAGAAGTTCAAGCGGCTGCTCGTTGCACCTCGCCACCTTCGGGACGGTTTGCTCAAGAACATTGCGCGCGAGACGGAAGCTGCTCTCGCCGGCGAAAAATCGGGAATCCAATTCAAAATGAATTCACTCGTCGACGAAACGATCATCGACGCCCTGTACCGCGCGAGTCGCGCCGGGGTCCCGATTGACATCAGCGTTCGCGGGATCTGTTCACTCGTACCCGGCCTTAAAGACCTATCGGAGTCGATTCGGGTTCGCAGCGTCCTCGGGCGTTATCTCGAGCATTCCCGAATCTATTCCTTCCACAATTCGGGCAAACCGACGGTGTACATCGGCAGCAGCGACATGATGCATCGAAATCTCGATCGGCGCATCGAAGTTCTCATCAAGTTGGAAAATCCCGAACACATTGAGCGAATCCAACACCTCTTCGAACTTCACATGAACGACTCCTCGTCAACCTGGTCACTCGCAGCAAACGGGGAGTGGACTCGCCACACGGGAATGGCGGGTGAGTTGCTCGACATCCAAGAGGCACTCATGGCCGAATACACGACTCGCGATACGCGAGGTAAAAATAAGTGAAGAATTCAGACATGGTCGTCGCCGCTGGCGCCGTCCCGTGGCGGGTCGTCAACCGAAAACTCCAGGTTCTCGTCGTTTACCGAAAACAACACCGTGACGTGTCCATTCCCAAGGGGAAGGTCGACCCCGGCGAGACGCTTCCGCACACCGCGGTTCGCGAGATTTTCGAAGAGACGGGTCTCAGGGTTGAGCTCGGGCCGTCTCTCGGCTCCGCGCATTACATTCAACCGACGAACAACAAACCCAAGATTGTTCACTACTGGGCCGCCGAAGTTGACCCGGTTGCCGAAGCGAAATCGAAATTCGTTTCCAATGACGAAATTTTCGCCCTCGAGTGGTTGACCGTCAAGAAGGCATTGGCGACCCTGACGTACGAACACGACCGTGAGTTGGTGGAAAACCTCCGTGCGCTTTGGAATTCGGGATCGATGCACACCTTCCCGCTCATCATCGCGCGTCATGGCAAAGCCACCGCTCACGAAAATTGGGACGGACCGGATTCACTTCGCCCGCTCGTTGCCGTCGGAATGCAACAGTCCCGTGACATCGCGGGTGGGCTCGCGGCTTTTGGCCCGACCGCCATCATCTCGTCCCCCGCGATTCGTTGCCTTCAAACCGTCGCACCACTGTCGTACAAACTGGGCATGGAGATTCGCGAGTCAGGAAAAATCTCGCAAGACAAATGGACAAAAGACGGCGACCGTGTCGCGGATTTCGTCGCCTCCCGCATTCGTAAAGGTGTTCCCGTCGTGATGTGCTCACACGGTCCCGTAATCCCGCAAATCGTCAGCGAGATCATCCGACAAACCGGCGGCACCGTCACGGATGACGCTCGTCGAGCCGCTTCGCTCGGTACAGGGGATTTCGCGGTCTTCCACATCGCCAAGGTCGGTCGCGGGTACCGACTCGTTTCGATTGAGACGCACACCGCCCCATAAGGTGTCGGGCCGTGGGTTACGCCTCTCGGCACGTTGCCACTCGCGGTGGCTCATTATTAATGGAACCCGGGGAATCCGCACGACCCGACTTCTCTAGTCTACGAGCCGCACCAAATCCTCGATTCAGGACAGTTTGTCCGTTCGCGCCAATACCGCACAGGCACGAAGATCCGACGCAAAATCAGCGAGGGTCACCGCGCGTTCTAAGAATGCGCTCGACCCAATCTCGGAATCCGCGACGAGCGCGGTCACGCCGTGCGCTTCGATTCGGCAATAGGCCGCGGCTCTCTCGAGAGCGTCGGAAAGATCCCCGACAAATGCGCCACGCAAGATTTCATCGGCAAGCTCCCGAATGTCGTCGGGGCCTGTCGGTTGCCGGGCACCTGCGACGACCTCGTCGATCGTGTTCAAGTCATTCACGCCGCGCTGATAGGCGTGCGCAGCAGTTCCTGGGTCGTTCACGATGCTCGCGTGCACAACGTACAAGCGCCAGAGGGCGCCGGGAAGCGAATGAGCGGGCGCCGATGCCCACAGCTCTGCGAGCTCCCCAACACCATGTTCGCGGGTGTAATCAAGGAGGCGCTGCACAATGTCGACGGTTCCTTCGTCGCGAACCCGTGTGACGAGTGCCATCGCTGTGTCGTGAGCGATTTGCAACTGAAGTGCCGGGTCCATCGACCCCTCGAGTTGGTCGAAGGACTGCGGTTCGACGGCGACGGGTCGGCGGGGTCTGTTCACAATCCTCAACGATAGGTCACACCACGCGGATACGCGCGCTCAACCTTCGGTATCGTCTAAATCGTGAGCATTGAGTCCCCCGCCGCCGGCCGGAAACGCCCAGCCCTGCTGGCAATGTCGGCCGTCGTGCTCGGTGGAGTTACCCTCAGCGTCATCGCGTTTGTCGTGCGAGTCCAACCTGCGGTGCGGGAGTTTCTCGATCGCTATCCGGGTGTCATCACGCCGGTATCCGATGCTCCCGTCGGCATTCCCGTGTGGCTCAATGTGACGCACTTCCTCAACGTTCTGTTCCTCGTGCTGATCATTCGGACCGCCCTGTCGATCCGGTCAAAGATGCGCCCGGCCGCATTCGTGACCCCTCGTCGCGGCCTGTTCGGTCGGCCTCCCCGCCGAATCGGCATCAACGTGTGGCTACACAACACCGTCGACCTGCTCTGGATGATCAACGGTGTCGTCTACATCGTGCTGTTGTTCGCGACAGGTCAGTGGATTCGAATTGTGCCGACCACGTGGGATGTCGTGCCCAACGCACTGTCGGCGGCGATTCAGTACTTCACCTTCACCTGGCCGGTCGAGAACCCGTGGGTTGCCTACAACAGTTTGCAGACGCTCTCGTATTTTGTCGTGGTGTTTGTGCTTGCCCCACTCGCCATTCTCACCGGGGTGCGGCTGTCTTCCCTCTGGCCCGTCGATGCGCCACGGTTAAATCGCGTGCTCCCCGAGCGTCCCTTCCGGCGCCTCCACAACATCGTGCTGTTCGCCTTCATGGCGTTCATCGTCGTGCATGTCAGTCTTGTGCTCTTCACCGGGGCAGTGCAGAACCTCAACGTGATGTACGCCTCCCGAGACGATGCGAGTTTGGCGGGCACCATCATCTTCATCGCATCGCTCGCCGTGTTGGCCGGGGTGTGGTTTGCGCTGACTGACTCGGTTCAGAAGAATCTCGCCAAGCTGACCGGCACGGTGACGTAGCTACCGATAGTCACCGAGAGATACACAAGTCGTTAGAATTGAGCGAGCGCCTTCGCGCGCGGGCCTCTAGCTCAGTTGGTAGAGCAACGGACTTTTAATCCGTGGGTCGACGGTTCGAGCCCGTCGGGGCCTACCCTTGGACGGTGATTTTCTGCCGGAATCCCCCCGACAAACTTTTCATGTTGCCCCAGGTTCCTGTTTACTCGGCAAAGACGATACAGCCGACAACCGTCAACACAACGAGAAGGCCAATCAGGATCCAGGTTGCGAGAACCAGTCTTTGGCGACGCTTTCTCGCTGCCACTCGTTCTGACGGTGTCTGGGGATCATCAAAGAAAATCATGTGGTCGCGCCAACGCAGAGCGCGAGCGCTGCGATTTCTACACCACGGGTTTTGTCTTTCACTTGCACAGCTCTGCCTCTCGATTTAGTCAATCTTGAACTCAGTTAGATACCCACCCATCCTAACTACTAACAAGTTGATAGCGCAATGGACGCCCAAAACCTCACCGTGGTATCTTTATCAAATGTCACTTCGGACCCATGCAATGACTGTGGATGGCGACAGTGAATAACGAGAACGGCGCATTTATTCCTGTCGATATCTCGCCTCGACAACAGTTCCTTGAGCAAACCATCGACGAGTTCGCGCGGGTTGGCCCGGGCCGGTTCAACCCGGGTAAAATTGCACGGGACCTTGGGGTCACCGTAGCCATGATCAATCATTATTTCGGGTCGCGTTACGGTTTGATCTCGGAAGCGGCCTACCTGGTCTATGCGCGGTACATCGATGAAATGTTTTCCGCAATCACTAATGCACCTCGAAACCCCGAGGATCGCCTTCGCGCATGGATTGCGACACAAATAGCGGTTGCGCGCCGAGTAGGCGGTTGGGGAATCGTCCTGAACTATCCGACCCTGGCACTGAAAGAATCTCTCACCCTCGACTCCAATTTCCGCACTCTGATGACGGCAAAGTTTGAAGTCAACCTCGCGCGGCTCGCCCAGCTGATTCTGGACGTCAAGGCAGGCTCTGTCTCGCCGAACGAGATCACCGAAGAGAACAGCGACTTCACAAGCCTCCTGGCGAACCCTGCCCTCGTCGCTCTTGGTTCATCTATCGCGATGTCCACACTCGGAGCCGCGGTGTGGATGGCGGGCTCACATGCACCATCCGCTGATTCCAAGGAATCTCACAAGCGCGCCGAATTTGTCGTCCAAGCCCACATCGACCACCTGATTGAGCAAGTGAACAACTACGACATTGGCACAATGTAACCATGACCGAAAAAGAACTGCTTGACCTCTGGAACCGAGCCCGAACGCAATTGATCGTGGCTCAGTTCGCGCCGACCTTCCTTCTCATCACCGCGGTTGGGCTGATGCCCACAATCACGGGTGCGGGGAAGTATGTGGCTGCGGCAACGTGGGGCATTCTTCTCGCCTCGGGAATACTCGGGGCGCTCGTCGAATTTTCTGCTGCACACGAAGCGCAAGGCATTGCTCGGGAACTATCGCTCCTCAAACAGCGCAGTGCCCTGTCGGAACGAATTATCCGCACTGCGGCGTGGCTTCACCTTGCAAAGTACGTGACGCCGACCATCTTCGTGGGCATTTTCATCGCCCTGTCGATCGCGCTTCTCGGGGCGAGTCAACAGCTCTACTGAAGGTCAATTGCCCGTCCGCTGGACCTTAACCGGACGAGGCGCGCCGTCATCATCCGTGATGGCGACAGCGCACTTAGTCCCTCCGATATCGACGGTGAGAACTGTCGACATCGACTGATTCACGATCGGTCGCGTCGCGGAAACCGAACGGCCGCCCCTGCCATCAGCACGAGGATTCCGAGAACGGAGGACAAGACAACAACGGGCATCGACGCTCCGGTGTAGGCGAGTTTCTCAGAATTTCCCGACGACCCACTTGGCGGGGGGAATGCCGAGTCCGCGAGCGCACACTTCATCCCGTCATTCCCAGCGGCAGCTGTTCCCTCTGCGACCTTCTTGGCAGACGGCGAGGCGGAGCCGGGGTCTTTCACGAGATACACATCCCCCGTGCTATTCACAAAGGTGGTCAGGTTTCCAGAGGAATCCGACCACACCGCGCCCTTGGCGCTCCCCGCACCGACCGCGACATCGGAATTAACCTGAACCGAAATGGGGTCCTCGGTTGGGTCAAACGACACAAGTGCACCGGTCGTGGTGTCGAACCCGTAGGCCGTGGTAGACCCACCAGATTGAACGATGGCGAAATCGCCAATGTCGACGCTCGTCGGAGCCGAGTTCATGGTGCCGATGTCGGTCGCGGCCGCGGTGTCCAGATCGACGCTCCACACCGACTTCGCCGTGTTGTCAATGGTGATGAGGCTTTCGCCATCCGCGGACACATCTCCGGCCGCGAAGAAGTGCGACGAATCAAGTCCCGTGATTGTTCCCGCCGATCGCTCGACAGAGCCGTCAGACGCGATCTTGAGCAAATGAGCACCCGACTCAACGGCATAAATGAAATTGTCGACCGTGTTGTAACCGCCCGCGTTGTAGGCGCTGCTGTTCGCAGCCCCAACGTCGGTGTAAGTCAATTTGGGCGGTGACTTCGACTTATCGACTTCACCAATCTTCAACTGTGACCCAACGACCTGATAGGTCACACTGTCACACGTAAACGCGGAGCCCAGCGCACTGGCGGGCAGTGCCGGCAGCGACGCCAGAGCGGCCACCGCAAGAGTTGTAATCGTCTTCTTCATTGAATGTCGCGTCACTTTCGGTGTCGTGTGTGTAACTGCTATGGGCAATGTTACTAACGCAACACGATAAAACCGTGAACCTATTCCTCACTTTTTTCCTGTCACGATTCGCGTGATGGAAAGGTCTTAGCCGCGAGGCGTAATGTGGGAAATATGGACACACAATCACGGATTCGCTACGGGATTTACCTCGCCCTCGCAGGAATTGGACTCGTCACCGCGTTAGTCTTCAACGGGCTCGCCACGATGAATGGCGAGGACTACACGAGCGCATGGTTCGGAAGCGCCGTTGATTGGGTGCTCTCAGCCGATTTGTCGGTCGTTGCCATTGCGGTCGTCGTTTTCATGTTTGCCGAGGCGCGCCGACTGGGAATGAAACGAGTCTGGATTTACCTCGTGGTGTCCTGCTTCACCGCAATGGCGTTCACGTTCCCCTTGTTTCTGGCGATGCGAGAGCGGCACGTTGCTGAACGCGCCACGCGACAAGAATGACGATCGCCAAATAGAGAACTTGTGATTCCGCGATAACGCGTTCCCACAGGCCAACCATGGGTTGAGCGGGATTTGTCCAGACCGACAGAAACGCAATTGAACCGGCGGCAAAAATCGCGGTCGCAACGATCGCCGCAACGGGACGGACAATCCACGGGTATCGCCCATCAAATCTCATCGAAAACAGCGGCCACGCCGACATGAGAACAAACGTCGAGATCGCGAAAACTCGGTGCCACAGCGATGACGTCGCTTGAGTCGGTGTCGCGAAAATGGTGAGCCCGTAGGTCGTGAGTCCCGAGAGAAAAATCACGACCCGCCCAGGCATCGACAACACGGGAGCAGAAAACGCAACGATGAGCGAAAGAGTCCCGCCCAAGAGGAAGAACGACGACTGCACCCATTTGACGGGGGAATCGTCCGCCGCGAGGTCGCTGATCGTTTGGGTGATGTGGTCATACCCTGGCCACAGCGAGCCGGCAACGATCCACCCCATGACCGCCTGAATAGGACCGATGATTGCGGCGATGAACGCCGGGCGCGCGACAAAGTTCATTTGACAATCCTATGTTTCATGACAGAACACCGATTCGTCGGAGTCGCTCGAGTGCTGCATCTTCGATGGGGCTTTCGGGACCAATCGCTACGCGAATGAGACGCAAAATCGCGCGAGTCGCGGGAACCACAATCCAGCGCGGTTTGGGCGTGAGACCAAGCATTTCGCAAAACTCCGGTCGCATTGAGACCACCGCCGCATCAAACAACAGGCGATAGATCGGCCTAACAAATGCGGGAAGAGGCGGGCGCCGAATGAACCCGACAACGGCCATCGTCGACTCGGTAGACACGAGTACCCGTTGCTTCCACAGGTCGGTGATGATCGAATCCATTTCGAGGCGAGTCGACGGGGTTTTCCGTAACCCCAACTGTTCGACCGAACGCCCCCACTGTTCAACGTAATTGTCCGCTGGGGTCGCGGCGGTTCCTCGCGGAATCGGTGTCGCCGCATACATTTCGTGCGCGACGAGGAAGGACTCCATAAACGCGACATGGACCCACAACAGAAGGTCGGGATCGGCCGCGCGGTATAGTCTGCTTTCGCCATCCGCCGTCGCGTAAGAACCGCTCACTCGTTCGTGCAGGCGATTGACGCGATTCGCTTCCTGGCTCACCGCCGCGTGACTTCCGAACGTGGTGACGGTCAGCCAACGGATTGTCCCGGCCAAACGGCCGAGCGGATCCTTTTCATATCGCGAGTGGTCGGACACCCCGGCCAACGAACCAGGATGAAGCGCTTGCATCAACAACGCGCGGATCCCGCCAACAAGAGTCCCGAAATCACGGTGGACAACCCACGGCGCATCGGTTGGCGCAAACAGTCCACCTTCGTCACCGCGTGCAATGACATCGAGCCACGGCGGGTTCCCGTCGGCCGCTCCCGACAACAAATGCCGGAATCGAATCGAAAACCATTCCTGCAGGCGGCTATTTGAGGGCATTGTGCCAATAGCCTAGGGGTAGAAGCTTTCATCCCCTGCAGAGGAGCAGAAATGACATCACTCACGGACTCAAACGTCCTCGTTATTGGAGCAACGGGCGGTATCGGATTGAGCCTGTGCGCTGCACTGCGTAGCGCCGGCGCGACCGTAGTCGGGACAACTCACGTTCCCGAACGGCTCCCTGGTCTCGCCGCCACGACTTCGGCGTCTCACCTGCTTGACCTTGCCGACCGCGATTCAATCGCGGCATTTGTCGACGACATTGAGTCCGGAGGGCAGTCGTTTGGCGGGGTCATCGTGGCCGCAGGCGTTGTCGGATTCGGCACCGCTATCGAAGCGCCAGCTGACGGCTTCGACCGGATGATGGCGATCAACGCGACGGGCCCCATCCACGTGTTGTCCGCGCTCGCACCGTTGGTCGGGAAATCGGGCGACGGATTCATTGTGACGCTCTCGGGGATGATCGCCGAAACCCCAATGGCGGGTCTGTCTGCTTACTCCGCGAGCAAGTCGGCGCTGCACGCATTCAGCATCGCAGCGGGGCGAGAGTTTCGGAAATTCGGTGTGCGTTGGATCGACGCCCGACCCGGACACACCGACTCGGGACTATCGTCCCGCGCACTCTTTGGCGACGCTCCGAATTTCGGTGCTGGACTGACGACCGACGCGGTGGCTGCTCGAATCATCGCCGCAATCCTCAATGACGAACGAGATCTGCCGAGTTCAGCCTTCGCCTAGCAAAAAATTGGCGACTATTTCGCGACTTTTCCCGTGACAGCACTCGTCGCGATGACAGAGGTGTAGCCGGGCTTGGTTGCGGTGACGGTCACGGAAATACGTTTTCCGCGGTCACTTCGCTGAAGTGTGTACGTTGTGCTGGTGGCTAACGCTACGGGGTTACCGTTTCGCCGCCATCGTTGTGAAATTGTCGCACCCGACTCCCACGAACCGACATCAACGGTCAGAGTGTTTCCAACCCGAAGGATTCCCGAAATCGATGGAATATCGGTCACGTCCATCTCTGCCGCAGCGATTGGCTGGGTCGAAGCGGACACGATGGAATCCTGATAACCGGCTTTCGACGCGGTAACCCGAAATGACACCGTCGATCCAACGTCCGCGGGTTGCACGGTATAGCTACCGTCAGTGTCACCCGTAGCGGTGTCGCCGACAAACCATTCGGTTGAGGTCGACACACCCGCGCCCCACGTCCCGATGTTTCCCGTCAGAGTTTCGCCAAACTGAGCGGCTCCAGAAATCGTCGGAGTCCCCGGCGTCAACGTGGGCCGAGTGTCCCCCGAAACTGCCAGTCGATATTCCCCAACGCTGCCGTAATCCGAGTAGCCGGTAGAGCTTGCTCTGCCAAACCCGACTCCGTCGACCTTCAGGTAATAGGTCGCCCCAGGGGTGACATTAACCGTGACGGACGCAGTGAGCCCGGTTGCCGAGTTTTCCCCCAGCATCTCAAAGCTGGGGTCCGCTGTCGCGACGGTTCGATTGCTCGAATCTACAACCGTGAGCGAAACGTCGAGATCGGGGCTGTACGACGGAAGCGCCACCTCAATATCAACGCTTGCAATGGTCGGCACGAAGCGGAAGAAATCAACGTCGGCCCGGGAATGAATCGTTCCGGATGTGGAAGCGTTGAGTGAAACGGTCGTCGCGCTCGAACTGGTGTTACCAAAATCGTCGGACACGAGCGAAAGTCCGTGTGATCGCATCACAGAGAAATCATCTTCCGTGTTTGTCGGTCGCGAATAGTCGCCGTTCGACCATTGAACGAGTGGTTGGTTGTAGCCAGCGCCCATGATGGGCGCCCAGCCGCTTCGTCCCATGTAGTAAGCATCATTGCCTTGGCCATCGTGAGACAGGCCGAGGTTGTGCCCAACTTCGTGGCTGATGACGTCCGACAGGGTTTTCCCGGTGAAGGAGGCTCGACTGAAGGCAAACGCGGGTGAATAGAATTGCCAGTTTCCATAGGGATCCACATAGTCATAGGTAGCGACATAGGCGATTCCTTGACATGCCGATTGACACGTCGTTTCCGCTATTCCGTTTCCCTCGTCCGTGATGACCGCGCGAGCCCCATAGTTGGTGTCCGCATAACTCGTACGGTCGATGGCCAATTGTCCAGGGTCTTCCGTCGTGACGTCCACATCAAACATGGAATAGTCCTCCGCGACGGCAGACCACGCGTCGATGATGTTTTGCTTTTCCGCGGAACTAAAGGCCGAATCACCATCAATTGAATAGGGCGGAACGACCAACGGATCGTATGGCGACCACGCTGTGTCGGTCATCGTTTGGCCCGTGAAATCGAGGTAAATGACCTTCGATGAGCCCTCCCGACTGTGCAACGTGAACGCGTCCGACAGTGCGATATCCGTGTGCACAGGGTTCGAACGCTGCGTGGCCCCTCCCGATTTCTGTGCGGGAAGTGCAGGCTCTACAACGAAGGACCGTCCCGACGTACCCACTTTGACGGACTCGTCGCTCACGGCGGTGGCCCACGCTGTTTCGGAAACACCCGTCGAGCGCTGCCAGCCCATTGGAACGTCACTCGATTTCGAGGTGACGAATTCCCCTAACGTTTCATGCCGAGGACGAGCCGACGTGGAGGACGAACTGGACAAGACGGAAACGGCGCCGAGTGCGAGCACGATCGCACCACCGACAACAATCGAACCGAGTCTCCGCATACCAAAACACTACTTGTCGAACTACGACGCGCGCAATGGAATGTGACCCGGTCCGTAGCCGCAACATCCGCCGACGATTCGTGCTCCGGCACTAACCCATTCCTCGACATTCACGGGGGTAGCGAACTCTGGCTTTCCGGCCCACGACATTGATTCAGAGTCCCAACTCTGTCCGGCATTCGGATACACGACGAACGGTAGGTCGGTTTCCACTGACACGAGGGTTTGGGTAATCACCGACAGTGGCGAACAGTTGATTCCGATCGCAATGGCGGACGATTCTCTTTCCACAACAGCACACGCTTCGGCGAAAGTCGCCCCACCCGACAACGTGCCGGCTTCGCGAACCGTAAACGACACCCAGAAATCGATCTCGGGGCTCTTGGATTCGACGAGTTCCATGATGATTCGAACCTCGTCGAGTTCCGGCATGGTTTCGATGGCCAACATGTCGGGTTCTGTGTCGAGCACGATGTCGAGTCGGCGATCGTGGAAATCACGAATCGCTCGGGCGCTTGCGCCGTAGTTCCCCCGAAACTCTGACCCGTCATTGAGGTGAGCGCCAAAAGGGCCGATGCTCGCGGCCACGATCGTGTCCTCGTTTGCTGCGAGGCGCGCAGCGGCCGTGGAGTTCCGCAGTGCACGTTCGACATCGTCGTCCGACCATCCAACCGCGCGACCACCCTCAAATGAAATTTGGTAGCACCCGGTGATGAGAATGTCGGCGCCCGCTTCGACGAAATTGCGGTGGGCCGCGGTGATCGCATCCGGGTTTGACAACAACAGTTCCCCGGTCCACATCGGTCCGCTGACGTCGTACCCGCTCTCTTCGAGCGCAGTCGACAATCCGCCGTCGAGGATGAGGACGCGCTCGTCACTCACGCGCGCTCTTCACCGATCGAATTTCCGCCGTCGACGAGAAGCACCTGACCCGTGACATACGCCGCTTCGTCGCTCGCGAGAAACCCGATGCACGCCGCGACTTCATCGGGGGTTGCCGATCGTCCGACGGGAACCAGGTGTCCTTGACGTTCTTCGTGTTCGGTTTGCGATCCCGTCGCGATCCACCCCGGGCCGACCGCGTTGGCTGTGATTCCCGCTCCTGCTTCGTCAACCGCAAGAGCTCGGATGAGCCCCACCATTCCCGCCTTCGACGCGGCGTACGCAGCGTCGTTGACCATCGCCATCGCCGGGCCAGTGACGGACGCGACCGAGATGATCCGCCCACTTCCACTCGCACGCAGTGCCGGAAGTGCCGCTTTCGTCACGAGAAATGACGTCGTCAGGTTACGCGCAAGTGACGCATCCCACTGTGCTCGCGAGAGGTCGGTGACCGATCCCGTTTCGCCCGTGGTTTCCATGGGTTCGGACACACTCGTCATTCCCGCATTGTTGACGACGATGTCTAGTCGCTCGCATGTTGACAGAATTTCGGCGATGAGCCCACCCACCTCGGTCTCGACCGTGAGGTCGGCCGACACCGCGAGCGCCTCGATCCCCACGGAATTCAGTTCCGCAGCGCGGTCGTGGACTCGTTCACTCGCACCGGTCACAACGACGGTGGCGCCCATGCGACCGAGAAATCGTGCGGTTGCAAAACCGATTCCGGTGTCAGACCCGGCGCCGGTGACGAGTGCAACTCGACCGTCGAGTCGAAACGGAGTGACTGTGGTCATGACTCAACCGTAGCCCCAGTGTCAACGCCCTAGTGGGGGCGCCCGCCACCCATAATCGACATGCTGATGGCGAGCATCGCGCGGTGAAGACGCGTCACGAGTTCACCCTGTCGAATTCCGAGGTCTTGCGACACATCGGACATCGTCCGTTTTTCAATAAGGAGTGGCCGGGCCACCGACTCGAGAGCTTCGGGAAGTTCTGAGACAGCCTTCTCGAGTTGTTCAGCCGAAATTCCGGACAGGTCCGGCTCCTCGCCGTCAAATGAGACGTCAAGGTCGAAGAAGTTTGCCATGGTGAACCCTTTCCTTAGACAAAGTTACTGCGGTAGCTCTGGACGGTCGATCGCATGCCAATTCCGCAAACGCCGACCATTGTTCCCGCTCGGTAATAGCCGAAAACGCAATCCCCCGACAGTTCGCCGTCGAGCAGTTTCACCTCATCCGCGAGTGCGAGCACACCGTAGGCGAGCACATGATTGTCGTACTGATCGGTCCAGAACGACGGGATGGGTCGGAACTCGCCCTGTGCTTGACCGGTGAAAACCTGGGCGACTCGTTTGGCGGTTTCGGTGGGGATGTTCCAGTGCTCGATGCGGCGGCACTCGTCGTCGTAGACGGGGTTGGGAAAGCGCGCGACGTCGCCGATGACGAAAACGTCGTCCCAGGGAACACCGTTCTGCTTGACCGCGCGAAGGTCGTTATTGGTCAGCACGCCCGAGCTGAGGTCGAGGTCGTTGCCCTCGAGCCATTCCGTGTTCTCGTGTGACCCGATGGCCTCGACGAGCACATCGCAGGGAATCGTCGACCCGTCATCAAGCACGACTCCTGTCACGATGGACTCCCCCACGAGGTCGACGACGCTGGTCTTCAGGCGAAACGTGACGCCCTGTGATTCGTGACGTCGCTGCATCTCTGACGCGAGTTCTACTCCGAGAGGGCGAATCATGGGGTGAACGCCCGGCGCGACCACGGTCACGTCACATCCCAGTTTTCGGGCAGTTGCCGCGACTTCGCACCCGATGAAACCTGCGCCGACAATGACGACGTGAGCGCCGGATACGAGCTCGGCCCGAAGAGCAATCGCATCGTCGAGAGTGCGAACGGCGTGACGCCCACGCAGTTCACCGTTGGGTACGTTCAGTCGTTTGGGGCGCAGCCCCGTCGCGACGACGAGCATCGAATACGGGTGAACGTCACCATTCGAATCGGTCACAATGTGATGTTCGAGGTCGGCCGATTCGACTCGCGTTCCGAAAATCCAGTTGACGTCGTCCGTTGATGCGCGCTGTTCGAAAGCGACCGCCTCGTGACTCACCGTCTCGGCGAGCACCTCTTTCGACAGCGGTGGTCGGTTGTACGGCGCGTGCGATTCCTCGCCGATAGCCGTGATGGGTCCCGCGTATCCGAAACGTCGAAGCGCTTCGGCGGTCCGCAGTCCGCCCATCGACGCACCGACGATGACAACGGGGTGAGTCATGGCGTCAGCTATTCGACGATACGAATTGCCTGCATCGGGCAGACGTCAATCGCGGCCTCGACGTTGGCGCGCTCGGAGTCATCGGCGGTCGCCGTGTACTCGAGCTTGTCGTCGTTATTGAGTTCGAAGACGTTGGGCGCTTCAAACACGCACTGACCGTAATGCTGGCACTTTGCCATGTCGACGTCGATCTTGATCATTCTTTTTCCTCCACTGTTGACGGGTACAGGTCTTTAGACGGGGTGCGGACGCCGCGAAACTCCCAGTCCCCGCCCAGCGCGGTCGACACGACCTCTTCGCTCGAGGTGGGTTGGGCTCCGACATCGGTGCGGATGGGGGTCGGTCCTTCAACGATGTGGTTCGTGAGCCGGCCGAGTCCTTCGACCTCGACCTCGACCACGTCGCCCGGTTGAACGGGTCGCGAGAACGCGGGCGTTCCAGAGAACAGCATGTCGCCGGGGACAAGCGTGATCGTCCGCGCGATGTCGGCAACCAAGTAGTGCATGTCCCACTCCATGTTGTCGGTGTTGTCTTCCTGCTTGACCTCGCCGTTGACATAGGTGCGAATCATCTTGTTGTGAAAGTCCCAATCCGTCACGAGTCCTGGGCCGACCGGAGCAAGCGTGTCCGACCCTTTCACGCGAAGCATCGATCCGGCGTCGGTGTCACGGAAGTCGTGCAGCCCGTAGTCGTTCCCCACGGTGTAACCGGCGATGTATTCGGCGGCGTCCTTCGGGTCAATATTGCGGCAGGTCTTGCCAATAACGATGACGATTTCACCCTCGTAGTTCAGCCACTTGCAGCCCGCCGGACGAACGACCGCACCCCGGTGGGTGTTGAGCGCCGTGATCGGTTTGTGAAAATACGTCGGCGCAGCGGGGAGTTTCGTCATGAACTCTTGAGTGCGGCTGTCGTAATTCAAATGCACGGCGATGATCTTGGTCGGCTCAGACGGCGCGAGGTGAATGGCATCGGCGATGGCGATGACGCGACCGTCATCGACGACGAGGGTCTCGCCGTTACGAACGACCTGGGTCGGGTAACCGTCTAGAAGGATTCGGCGATATTCAGTCACGCGACAGCACCAGATCCTTCGGTCGAGCGAAACCACCTTCGGGCTTCGAGAACCAGACGTGAACCTGGCCGGTCCCAATCGAGTTCTCGTATTCGCTGTACATCTCGCCCTTGGCGGTGAGGTTCTCTTCGCCCAGTGCGCCCGCCATCGCGAGGTAGTGGTAAAAGCCCGCTTCCGGCTTGTACTTCTTGAACGTGTCGAAGTCGTCGAGGATGGCGGCGTGGTTGCCCTCCTTCATCCACTCGAGCACCTTGAGGTCGTACTGGTACGCCTCGGGCGTGTAAATGTTCTTCGGGTCACTCGATTCGTGTTTCCGCAGATCGCGAAGCTTGTGGAACGTGTGCGACAAAGCACCCGACGCGAGCAAAAGCACCTTGCGATCGGAGTCGCGAATCGCTTCGCCGAGTGCGCGTCCCGCACGAATGAAGTCTTCGGGCGTTCCCGTCTGGCACACCGACAGCGAAATCCACGCCTTTTCGTCGAGACCACGGCCGAGGTAGTGCCACAGGTTGACCGTCGCATAAAAAATGGGCAGGTGCGGGTCGGCGATCGGCGTGATCCACGTGCCGTTTTTTTCGTCATAGTTGGCGAGAGACTTCGCGAGTTCCGGGTCGCCCTTGATTGCATAGGGAATCTGGGTCATTCCGCGCGGAAGTTCCTCGGACGTAAACAGCCCCGAGCGCTCGGCGGCCGAGGTGACGACAAATTCGACGGTCGTCGCCCAGTGGCTGTCGAGCACCACGACGGTGTCGTAATCGAGTGTCTCGAAAACGTCCTTGCGGAGTTTCCTCAGTCCGGGGACGAGGCTGAGTTCCTTGCCATCGTTGAGGTCCTTTCGGACCGCCTCGGGCAGCATGATTGTGGGAACGTGCGCCAGTATCCCAGCGCCAACTACTTCACCCATGAGTTATTCCTTCCATCCGTTGGGGGATATGACGGTGTTTTTGACATCGGCATAGAAATCAAACGACCAGGTTCCGCCATCGCGACCGATTCCCGATTTCTTGGAACCGCCAAAGGGGGCGCGCAGGTCGCGGACAAAGAAACAGTTGACCCAGATCGTTCCGGCGACCAGTTGATCAGTGATGCGCTTCGCGTGAACGCGGTCACCCGAAACGACGACGGCCGCGAGTCCAAATTCAGTTCCATTCGCCATCGCGATGACCTCGTCGTCCGTCGTGAAGGTCTGCATCGCAAGCACGGGACCGAAAATTTCGCTCGTCAAAACCTCGCTTCCGGGAGTCGGATTCTTAACGAGTGTCGGACGGAAGTACAGACCACCCAGTTCTTCGTTTGGTCCACCGCCCCACACGATGTCGTGTCCCTCGGCGGTGGCGCGATCGACGAATCCCTTGATCCGGTCGAAGTGAACCTGGTGAATCTGCGGGCCGATGTCGGTCGCCGGGTCGCGGGGATCGCCCTGGACGAGGGCTGCGGCTTTCTCACGGAACTTGTCGGCAAAAACGTCGGCGATCGACTCGTGCACGAGGATTCGAGTTCCCGACAGGCATACCTGCCCCGCGTTGTCATATTGTTCGACGGCAATTTCGGCCGCGAGGTCGAGGTCGGCGTCGGCCATGATGATGCACGGGCTCTTGCCGCCCAGTTCGAAGGAGACCGGAGTGAGGTTGTCCGCGGCGGAATGCGCGATGATCTTGGCGGTCGGAACCGAACCGGTAAAGGAAATGCGCGAAATTCCCGTGTGTGCGGTGAGGGCCGCACCCGCCTCGCTGCCATATCCGAACACGACGTTGAAGACACCGTCCGGGATGCCCGCCCTTTTCGTCAGGTCGGCGAAATAGGACGCCGTGAGCGGTGTCCATTCGGCGGGCTTCAGAACAACGGTGTCGCCAGCGGCGAGTGCCGGCCCAATCTTCCACGTCGCGAGCATGAGCGGCGCGTTCCACGGCGTAATGAGCGCCGCGACCCCGGACGGATCCCACGACACATTGTTGGTGTGACCGCGGGTTTCAAACACGTCGTGGTGCAGGTCGTTGATCGCGTAGTCCGCAAAGAACCGGATGTTCATCGCGACCCGGGGCATGACTCCTCGAAGGTGTGAGCGCAAGAGCGCCCCGTTGTCAAGGGTCTCGATGTTCGCCAGGGTTTCGACGTTTTCTTCGACGAGGTCCGCGAGTTTGTTGAGCAATTCACCGCGCTTTTTCGGTCCAAGCGCGGCCCAGGCGGGGAACGCGGCCCGTGCAGCAGCGACAGCCGCGTCGACGGCGTCACTGTCACCGCGAGAGATTTCACCAAGGAATGTGCCGTCAATCGGTGAGGTGTTTGTGTACGTTTCGGGCGATGCGAGGCGCTGTCCATTGACGTAGTGACGGGTGTCGATTTCGACTCCGGCGACCTCGATCGTGTGCACGAGCGCCACTCCTTCGTGGTTGGGAACAGACATCATTAGGATACTAATGATTTAGCGTACGCCATACTGAATGTCGAACACTATCCCCGTTTATAACGATTTCGGAGACACCCACATGGCCACCCAACGACCCCGTATCGCCATCGTTGCCCGCTTCGCCGAATCCACATCGGCCACGCGCTACGAGGGAATTGTCACCGCGCGGCGCCTCGCGGAAGCGGTGTGGGCCGCGGGCGGGGAACCTCTCTCGTTCCTCGCAGTCGAGGGCAGCGATTGGTCCGAACGCCTCACTGGGATTGACGGTGTTCTCATGCCCGGAGGCGCCGATGTCGACCCACGCAACTACGGTCAGGAACCAATTTCGACGGAACTGTATGGAATCGACTCGATGCAGGACGGCGTCGACATCAGCCTCGTGCGCCACGTCATCGCCAAGGGAATTCCGTTGCTCGCGATTTGTCGCGGACTGCAAATCACGAATGTCGCGCTGGGTGGCACGCTCACCCAGCACATGGAACATCCACACTTCCACCACGTTGCGCCCGTGACGATCGAGTCTCACGCAGACGAACTAGGACTATCGCATCCGACCGTCAGCGCGTCGTGTTATCACCACCAGGCCATCGACGAACTCGCTGATGGACTCACCGTTATCGCACGTGCCGCAGAGGGCCACATCGAGGCCGTGAAGATTGACTCACCCGCATGGGCGTTCGGTGTGCAATGGCATCCCGAAGACAACTACGACACCGAGCGCGGTCAGCTCGACATTTTCGAACGCTTCGTTCGCTCCGCTAGCTAGGGCTCTCGGCGCGCTTCGTGATGAGGCGCAGAGCCTCGGCGAGCGCCGCCTGTTCCGCGCCGGGCAACGCACCCGCCACGTTCTGTTCCTGCTTATTGAACTTCGGAAACAGTCCGTCCATGAGCTTCCGCCCCGTGTCGGTCATCGTCACCACAACGAGTCTGCCGTCCGTTTTGCTCTTCGATCGCGTCAGATAGCCTCGACCTTCGAGGGTTCCGAGAACGCCGGTCAGCGTTGCTTTCGAGAACCCGCCCTCTTCCGCGATCTGTCGCGTTTCAATGGGTTCCCAGATCCAGGTGACCCAGAGAACGACGAATGCGGTCCACGAGAGGTCGTTCGACAAGAGAACGGTTCGCTCGAAGTGGTTGCGCACCGCGTTTGCCGCACGGAAAAGGTTGGACACGATCGCCATCGCGTCGAAGTCCAGGGCCATGTGCGAAAGGCGTTCGGAAACCTGTCGTTCGGTCTCTGCGAGAGTGTGCGCGCCTGCCATGGGTTATCCCTAACTTTCTCGACTTCCGCCGTCTCTCTATTGTTCCCGAATGTTGGTTCAAATCGGTCACGAAATATAACGTTTTGACCCGAACAATATTGATTTCTCGAAAAAGTCGGTATTCTCAGAAATTGTTAGTACCCGAACAATCTGGTGAAGGAGAACCGATGAGCTCAACGTCGAGCATCAACCTGGCGGATTTGGAACTGTTCCGAAACGGTGCACCGTGGGACACCTTCGCCGAACTTCGAGCAAACGCGCCCATCCACTTCAATGATGAGGGCGAGGACGGCAGCGGCTTTTATTCAGTCGCCCGCTACCACGACATCGTCAAGGTCCTTCGCGACTCAACCACGTTCACGAGCGAACGCTTTACCAACCTCGAAGAGGTCGACGCCGAACAAGAGGAAGCACGCCGATCGCTCCTCGAGACCGATGGCAACCGCCACCGTGCGCTTCGCCGACTTCTGCAGGGACAATTCACGCCGGCGGCCGTCGCGCACTACGAAACGTTCCTCCGCGGGCTGACCGCGACGACCCTCGACAACGCGTTCGCCAAGGGCGAGTTCGATTTCGTCGAAGAGGTCGCCGCCGACTTCCCGATCCAGGTCCTTGCAAAACTTCTCGATGTTCCGGAGTCAGACACCGGTCAGCTCATCGAATGGGGTAACCGCATGGTCGGGTTTTCGGACCCCGACAGTGCCGACGTTCTCATTAACTCCCCCGAGTCCGAGAAATACCGCCTGCTTCCGTTCCGCTCGCCCGCTGCACTCGAGGTGTTCGAGTACGGCGACAAACTGGCACGCCAGCGTCGAGGCAAGGATGGAACCGACCTCGTCTCGGTGCTCGTCAACTCGCCGATGTCGGACGGAATCCCGCTCACCGATCGCGACTTCCACACCAACTTCTTGTTGCTTGTTGTCGCCGGAAACGAGACAACGCGCCACACCATCACCCACACGATGAAGAACCTCATGGCGAACCCCGACCAGTTGGCTTACTTGCAAGAGAACCCTGACATGATTCCGTGGGCGGTCGAAGAATTCCTTCGGTTCGCCAGCCCCGTCTACCACTTCCGCCGTACTGTCACCAAAGAGGTCGAGTTCGAGGGCCACTCGTTCAACATTGGCGACAAAGTCGTGCCGTGGTTTGCTTCGGGAAACCGCGACGAGAAGGTGTTCGACAAGCCGACAACGATGGACGTCACCCGCAACCCGAACGAACACATGACCTTCGGTCGTGGCGGCCCACACATGTGCCTCGGAAACGCACTCGCGCGTATCGAACTCCGGGTCATGTTCGAGGACCTGCTCTCGCGCATTGACAAAGTCGAACACACCGGGCCGGTCGACTACTTGCGTTCGAACTTCGTCCACGGCATCAAGCACATGCCGGTGAAGGTCACCCTGCGTTAACTATTTCGCGACGCGTTCCAAGAATGCGTCAATGAGGGCATACGTGCGTTCGCGCGCTGCGCCCTCGATCGCTTTCGTCTGCGCCATCATCACCTCGGGGTCCTGACCATCAGCGATGACCTCTTTGTCGCCACCCCAGATGAGCCATCCGTCCAGTGCGGCGGCGTCAAGCTCGGGGTGGAACTGCACGGCGAGCGCCTTGTTGATGACGAACGCCTGTGACGAGACGGGGTTACGGGCGATTTCCTTTGCGCCGGGCGGAAGTTCCCAGCGGTCGTAGTGGAACTGAAACCACGGCCCGTTGCCGACGAGGGTCTCGTCGTCGCTCCAAATATTTGTCCAGCCGATCTCGCCCTTGGGGGCTGGAGCCACCGAACCGCCCATCGCCCGCGCGATGAGTTGCCCGCCGAAACAGATTCCGAGGACCGGCTTGCCGCTCGTGACCGCCTCGCGCACCCACTCAAGTTCAGGAGTGAGCCAGTTGCCGATACAGCCGTCGTCCCACGCGCCCCACGGCGCACCGAGCGGAATGATGAGGTCGTAGTCGTCGAGGTTAGGAAAGACGAAGGGAACGTTCGGTTCGCGGAAACTCTCTTCGGGAACGACGAGAACTTCGTCGACCTCGTAGCCGTGATGGCGCAGGCGATCGGACACGGGACCCGTCGGGCTGACGTGGTCGTGTTGAATGAAGAGTGCTTTCACGGACTTCCCTCTCGCGTGTGCCGACTTTAAATATTACGGTTTGACTACGAACGTTTATTTTCTGATTCTAAACACTAGTATTTCGTTTGAGTCCTAACGAAATGGTTACAAAGGAGTACCAATGTCTCACGACCTCGTTGCCCTTCGCGATTCCCTCATGGATCAGGGAATTGATGTCCTTCGATTCATTTACGCCGACGTCCTCGGGATTGCACGCTCGAAAGACGTTCTCGTTAGCCAACTCGACAAGGCCGCGCACAACGGCCCGGCATTTTGCCAGGGTGTGTGGATTACGACCACCGGCGGTGACGTGCTCGACGCCGTCAATATCGCATCGGACGGTCTGCAGGACTTTGTCAGCTCCATCGAACCCGACACCATCACCCCACTCCCCTTCGAACCGGGTGTCGCGTACGTCATTGTCGACGCAGTCAACCCCGACCACTCGCCGAACCTCATCTCGCCGCGAACTGTTTTGAAGAAGGTCGTCGACGAATACAACGCTCTGGGCCTCCAGCCCGTCGTTGGACCCGAACTGGAGTTCTACATCGCCAACATCAAGGATGACGGCGGATTCGAACGGTCACTCACCCGCACCGGTCGCGTGTATACGACGGGAACTCTCGTCGATCCCGACGGCGTCTTCCTGCACCTCATGCGGATGCTCGACCATATGAACATCGGTGTATTCGCCGGAAACCACGAGTTCAGCCCCAGCCAATACGAAATCAACCTGTGGCACAGCAACGCCCTCGACGCCGCAGACCGCACGTTCTTCTTCAAGACGGCAATCAAAGACGTCGTCGCCCAAGCGGGCCAGCACGCGACGTTCCTCGGCAAGCCCTGGAGCGACGAGGGCGGAAGCGGATTCCACCTGCACTTCTCGGTCACCGACATGGATGGTGTCAACAAGATGCACGACGGCGCTGGTGCACTATCCGAGACCGCGCGCCAGATGATCGCGGGGGTGACCGCCAACGCCAATGCACTCACGGCTCTCACCAACCCGACCGTCAACGCGTTCAAACGCCTCGGACCCGACACGCTCGCGCCGTTCCGTGCGAACTGGGGATACGACAACCGCTCGTGCATGGTTCGAGTTCCACCAGAGCGCGGCCAGGGAACGCGCCTTGAGGTTCGCGTCGGTGACGGTGCGGCCAACCCGTACCTCGTCATCGCCGGAATTCTCGCCGCGGCGCTCGACGGAATCAAGCGGAAGCTCGATTGCCCCGACGACGCGGTCGGCATGGCATACGACAACGAGGCGGCGCCCGAACTTCCCGGTACTTTCACCGCCGCTCTCGATGCACTCGAAGCGAACGCTCACCTTCGCGACCAAATGTCGAAAGAGCTCGTCGAGGTCTTCCTGGTCATGAAGCGCGACGAAATTCGCCGCTACGAAGAAGCCGTCAAGGACCCTTCGACGCGCGATGTCACCCAGTGGGAAATCGACGAATACTTCGCCGACTACTAGGGCGCGTTCGCGCGCGGACTTCGTCACAATCGTGACATTGCGTGCGTCCTAGACTTAAGGCATGAACAACAAGGTCGTCGACGTAGCCATCATCGGCGGTGGACACAACGGTCTTGTTGCGGCTGCGTATTTGGCTAAAGCGGGAAAGTCAGTTGTCGTTCTCGAGCAGCACGATGTGCTCGGCGGGGCGGCGGTATCCGCCCAGGCGTTCGATGGAATCGATGCCAAGTTATCGAGATATTCCTACCTGGTGAGCCTTCTGCCGAAGCGCATCATTGACGACCTTGGGTTAGACGTCGTGATCGCCCCGCGCCGCTATGGGTCTTTCACGCCAGCATTGGACGGGAAGGCTGGGTTACTCGTCGACAAACTCGATTCCGAGGCGACCGCCCAGTCCTTCGAATCAATCGGTGCGCGTGGCGATTTCGACGCGTGGAACACCTTTTATGGGAAAACCGAAACTATTGCAGAGCGACTTTTCCCGACGGTTTTGGAGCCGCTCAAAACTGAATCGGAAGTGCGGGAACTGATTGGCCCCGAATTGTGGAGCGAATTCTTCTCCCGCCCAATCGGGGAAACCATCGCCGATTCGTTCACGTCGGATCTGGTGCGGGGGGCCGTGATGACCGACGCGCTGATCGGGACATTCGCCTCGAATCAGGATCAAGCTCTCGACGCCAATAAATGTTTCCTGTACCACGTGATTGGAAACGAAACCGGAGAGTGGAACATCCCCGTCGGAGGAATGGGCTCGGTGACAAGTTCGATGGCGGCACGGGCACGCGAATTCGGCGCCGAACTCTTGTCCGGTTGCGAGGTGCTGTCGATTGGCGATGTGGAAAGCAGCGCCGAAGCAGACGAACCCGTCCGAGCGATTAGTTATCGGGTTGGCGGTCAATCCCACACAATTTCGGCGCGCTACATCCTCGCGAATGTTGCGCGACCGGTTCTCGAATCATTGCGCGGGCGACCCTCCGCTCACACCATCGAAGGTGCTCAGGTGAAGGTCAACATGCTGCTTAAACGCCTTCCGAAACTCGCGACAAACACCGAACCCGTCGCGGCATTCGGGGGAACGCTTCACATCAACGAAGGCTTCGAACAATTGCAGGTCGCGTTCGAACAGGCGTCACAGGGTGAGATTCCCAATCCGCTGCCGTGCGAGATTTACTGCCATTCGATTACCGACCCGTCAATCCTCGGCGAGGAACTCCGTGAGTCGGGCGCTCAGACACTCACGGTCTTTGCCCTCCAGACACCTCATTCGTTATTGAGGGACAAAGACAACAACCTGATGCGTCAACATCTCGAGGACGCGGTAATCGACTCCATCAATTCCATCCTCGCTGAGGACATTCGAGACCTCTTGATGGTTGATGCAAACGGCAAGCCGTGCATCGAAACAAAAACGACTCTCGACCTCGAGATAGCTCTCGGGCTGCCGGGCGGGAACATCTTCCACGCCCCACTCAGTTGGCCTTTTGTTTCGGACGATTCGCCGCTCTCGACGCCTTCGGAACGATGGGGTGTCGACACCGGCGAGGCGGGCATCTTTTTTTGTGGCTCGACCGCGCAGCGCGGTGGGGCGGTCAGTGGAATCGGCGGGCACAATGCGGCCATGGCTGTGGTCGAGTCCGATTCGCGTCGCGATTGACGCGGCGTCGGTTGCAAATTGGTCGAGCTCCAGTTCCTGCCGGCTAATAAGAAGTTGGAAGCCGTTTATTCCATTTCTGAAAGTCGCCCGGCGATCAGTTTCTTCAGGAGTTCCTTCGGAAGTGGTTGATCAATCGCGAATTGAAAAGAACTTCCCGAGACAACGAAACCGTCGAGCTCTTTGGCCAGCCGTTCCATGATGTCTTTGCTCTGAGGTGAATAGGTCAGGTGGTTCTTGTGCGCACAGATACCCGCCACAAACTTGCCGTCAAGCTTGAACATCGGCGACCGCCACGCAAAAACCTGTTCGAGCCGAGGCTCAATTTCCAGGATGGCCTTTCGAACCTCGAGCATCGTGGACTTCTTCGGTTCGGGAAGGGCATCGAGGTACGCGTTCACTTCGTCAAAGGACATGCGCTGAGTCTACAAAGAGTCGCACGCGGTCAATAGAAATTGACCAACGAGATGATGATTCGATCAGGTTATGGACGGATCAGCACTGACATGTGACGGAGTTCACGGGGATTGTCAACGGGTCCTTTTCTCGGATGATCGGTCCTGAATCGGACACAACCGGAAATCCCTCTCGCGCCCAGTATTCAAAGCCGCCAATCATCTCTTTGACCTGGTAACCAAGCATCGCGAAGTTCAACGCCCCTCGGTGAGCGCCATTACAACCAGGTCCCCAACAATAGACAACGACGGGAGTGTCCAGTGGAATTTCGCGGGGTGCGCGTTCGGCGATTTCTGAGTGGTGCATGTCTATTGCGCCCACGGCTCGGCCTTGATCCCATGCGACCTGCCCTCTGACATCGACAAGGACAAAATTGACCGATGCCTCAATGTCCCCGTGAACATCAGAGACGTCCGTCTCAAAGGCCAATCGACTGGAGAAGTGAGCAATCAACTCTTCTTTGCTAGGCATAGCAAGAGTTTAGACCACGGGAAAATGCGTCCTCGAGAGGCGAAAACGCATCCCCAACCGTCTGATCCGTAGTTAGACGGTCGGCGTCGAGCGGTCAGCAATCAATTCGCCGCCGTTGAACGTAACCCCCAGCTCACGGTAGTAACCGCCCAGAACCTTTTCGACGGGAAGGATGGATTTCAATTCATCCCACTGCGAGTCGTGCAGTTCGAGTTCCGCATCACCGACCCACGGGTCGCCCAGTTCGGCGTCGACCCCACCCATCGAAATCAGTTGGTCGAGCGAGTTTCCTAGACCCGGCGTGATCGACGGAACCCAGCGGCTGTGCAGCATCTTGTGGCCGTTGACGAAACCGTTCGTTTCGCTCTTCGCGCGCAGCGTGACGACTGCCGACGCGAGACGGTGATCGTAGGCGGCGACGCTCGCACCGAGCTTTGCGCCGGCTTCGAGTTTCGGAGTGGCCTTACCGAAGTTGAACACACGCGTGACCGCGATGTTTCCGAGTTTCTTGGGATAGCCCTGGAACCAGCCGCGACCGATTGCGAAATCCTTCGTCACCCAGATCGCGACGCAGCGGCTGTAGGTGACACCCTCGTATTTGCAGCGCACGACGACAAATGCCTCAAGATATTGCGAACGAACGGGGTCGAGCAGTTCGGCTCCACCGGTGCTGCACGACTGCCAGTCGGCCCAGATCATGGCGACCGCACCGGGGTGTTCGTCGGCAAGATCGAGGTCTGGCGGGAGGATTGCACGAACGTTTTTGGGGTCCGTCAGGTACTCAACGGTGAGTAGCGTCCCAGAATAAAACCAAGGCATTTCGGGCACGAGCGCGCTCTTGCCGGTCGGGGTCAGCGGGGGAAGAAATCCATGCAATTCGCTCATGCCTGTAACTGTATCGAATCATTCGGAAGCGAACAATCCCCTGTCGTCGCCCTTTATAACGATTCGAACGCATGACGCGACGCGCGAAAAATCTCTTGCGAATGACGCCAAAATCCGCAAGAGTAGTAAAAGTCGTTCGTACCAGAATGATTTTTTGTGTCACTAACTCAATGAGGAGATTCAGTAATGGCATCAACCAAAGCCGCTGGCGAACTCAAGAAGGGTCGTCTCGGTGTTCTCGGGATCGTCTTCTTCGTCGTCGCCGCATCCGCACCGCTCGTCGGAATGACTGGCGCAGTACCCGTCGCCATGCTCGCCGGTAACGGCGCAGCAGCCCCCGGCGCTTATCTCGTCGTCGGACTCACCCTGCTCTTGTTCTCGGTTGGCTATGCCGCCATGAGCAACCGCGTCACCAACGCTGGCGCATTCTTCGCCTATGTCGGTCGAGGTATGGGCACCAACATGGGTGTTGCCTCGGCCTTCGCGTCGATCGTCGGTTACGTCACCATCCAGCTCGCGATCTACGGATTCTTCGGTGGACTGATGTCGGGGATGATGGTCGGAAACTTCGGTATCGACCTTCCTTGGTACGTCTGGACTATCATCTCGTGGGTCCTCGTCACAGCGCTGTCCCTTCTCAGCGTCGATGTCGGAGCCAAGGTTCTCGGAACCCTCATGGTCCTCGAGCTCCTCTCGCTGCTCATCACCGGTGTCGCAATTCTCGGTAACGGTGGTCCAGAGGGACTCAACTTCGCTGCATCGTTCTCGCCCGACCAAATCTTCGTCGGTGGGTTCGGCGGCGGTGCCGGTATCGCACTCGCGTTCGCCTTCGCGTCGTTCATTGGATTCGAAGCAACCGCCATTTACGGTGAGGAATCGAGGGACCCCAAGCATTCGGTTCCCCGCGCTACCTACTGGGCCATCGGAATCATCACGGTTCTCTTTGCGATCGTGTCGTTCGCCATGGTCACTGGAATGGGCGCCACGACGATTTTCGACGAGGTCATCGCCCGTTCCTCCATCGACGGTGTTCCCCTCGCCGACCCCGCCGCGGTTCTGTTCTCGCTCGCGTCGGAATATGTCGGACCGTGGATGGCAACCGTCATGTCGTGGCTCGTCGTGTCGAGCCTCTTCGCCGGACTCCTCGCGTTCCAGAACGCGGCATCGCGTTACTTCTTCGCGATGGGACGTGGTGGGGTTCTGCCCAAGGCTTTCGGAACGACCAACAAGGCCGGTGCTCCTGCCAATGGTGTGATTCTCACGTCGGCACTCGCACTGGTTGTCGTTGTTCTGTTCGCCGTGCAGGGACTCGACCCGATTCTCAACCTCTTCTTCTGGATGAGCGCCATCACGGCGATCGCCATCGTTTTCGTTGAGATCCTCGTGAGCCTCTCGGTCTTCGCCTTCTTCCGCAAGGCAGGCGGCGAAAACGTCTGGAAGGCAACCATTGCACCTCTCGTGTCGGCCATCGGTCTCGCGGTAGGTGAATACCTCCTCATGAGCCGCTTCAACCTGCTCGCAGGTACCGCCGCTGAGGGAGTCGACCCGTCACTCCCCGAGAGCGCGTGGTCGCTCAGCCCACTCGGATGGTTCCTCGTACTCAGCCCCTTCATCGCCGCGGCGATTGGGTACGTGGCCGCGATGGTCAACACCAAGGAAAACGCCGAACTCGTCAAGGACATCTTGTCCTAGCCGACGCAGGCAATACTGGACGGGCTCGGTCGAAAGACCGGGCCCGTTCCCTTTCGCACAGGAAAAACTGGCGCAAACGTTTACCCGCGGGTGATTGTTCCCTAAGATTTCACGTATGACTGAAAACACACGCACTTCATACGGACACGGCGCTCAAGGGGAACCCGAAGTCCCCGCCGCCACAACCGTGAGCTTCGGCACCCGACTTCGTTTTTACTTCGACAATTCCTTGTCGAAGGCGGGCTATTTCGTGCTGTATGCCTTCATTTTGCTGTCGATTCTCTCGGTGATTAACACCGCATTCAGCATGTGGATTCACGGGACGCCCCTCGCTGACGAATCCGACCCCGCTGACTTTGGGAACAACGTGATTTCGCGAATGTTCGGCATCCTCGGTGACGTTCCAACTGGAACGTGGGCTGACCGTCTCTCCAGCCTCCTCGGTTGGGCGGCTGGCACAGGTATCAACGCGATCGTCATTGGTTTTGCCGCGACCGCTATCCACGGCGTCGTCGACAACCTGAAGGCCGGTAAAAGCGCGGTCATCAACAAGAACCACACCGTCATTCTCGGGTGGTCGAACCGCATCTTCCCTATTCTCAGCGAACTCGCGATTGCGAACTCCAACATTCGTAGCGCCGCCGTCGTCATCTTTGCGAACGTCGACCGTGTCGCCATGGAGGACGAGATCCGTTCGCGCGCCGGAGATCTCGGCAAGCTCAAGATTGTGACCCGTAAGGGCGACCCGACGAACCCCAGCGACCTGGTTCGCGCGAATGTGGGCGCGGCAAAGTCCGTCATCATTCTTGATGCGGACGAGTCTGGCGACGCCACTGTCGTCTCGACGGTCCTCGCGGTCAAGGCTGCCGTCAACAACCCGAACATTTCGATGGTCGCCGAAGTGGATGACGCGGAAACCGCCGAGGCTCTGACGACCGCGACCAACGGACAGGTCCAGACCGTTCGCTCGCACGACGTCATCGCTCGAGTCACCGCTCAAGCATCGCGCCAGCCGGGTCTCGCGACGGTGATTCTCGACCTGCTCGACTTTGACGGAGACGAAATCTATTTCACGTCAATCCCCGCACTGGAGGGTAAGACCTACGGCGATGCACTCCTCGCGTTCAACGAGGCGTCCGTCATCGGTCTGCTCGACGCGAAGGGCGTGTCGCACATCAACCCGAAGCCCTCGACCAAAATCGCCGCGGGAATGCAGATCATCGCTATCGCCGAGGACGACGACCGTGTGACGTTCACGGGTGTCGAAAACGCGAAGGCTCCCACAGTGACCAAGAAAGCCTCGACGAAATCCAGCCCCGAGCACCTTCTTGTCATCGGATGGTCGTCGATGGGCCGATCGGTCCTCAACGAACTCGCGCAGTTCCTGCCCAAGGGGTCGACGGTCCACATCGTTGCCACCCCGAAGTACGTGGACCCGGCGGAACTCGCGTCACTCAAGTTCGGTGGAGTCGCCGTGACCTACTCGGCGACATCGGGCGATTTGGCTGAACTCGTGAAGGCCGCGAGCGCCAAGCACTACGACGAGGTCATCATCCTTGGCTACCGCAACGCGATCAGCGAATCAGAAGCCGATGCACAGACGATGCTCACCATGTTGCAGATGAACTCACTGTTCGAAAATACGACGAACAAGGTTCACCCGACCCGCATGGTCGCCGAAATTCTCGATTCGAGGAAAGCCGAGCTCGCGCGCATTGCCGCCGTCGATGACCTCGTCATCAGCGACAACCTCGCCGCACTGCTCGTTGCGCAGATTGCCGAAAACCCCGCGCTGTCGCCGGTCTTTACCGACCTGTTCGACGCCGACGGTGCATCGGTCAACATGCGTCCCGTCGAGAACTACGCACCACTGAAAAAGCGTGTTGCGTTCTCGCAACTTGTTGCGGCGGGCGTCGCGAAGAACGAATCCGTCATCGGATATCGCGTTGCCGCCGAGTCACGTTCGAGTGCCGCTCAGGGTGTCTTCCTGAACCCCACAAAGCACGATGAGTTCGTCCCCGAAGCGGGCGACACCCTGATCGTGGTCGGAAACGTCTAACCCCACCCCACCAGACCAGTCGGCGTCGCGGATTACCGCGGCGCCGACTGCTATGCGGAGGGAACGTCAATTCCTATATCGTGGAGAGCCCACGTGAGTTCCGAAAGGCCTATCGATGTTGATGACGCTGACGGTTGCGATTTTTGCCGTGGCCTATGTCCTCATCGCAAGTGAAAAGGTGTCCCACTATCTCGTGACGACCGCGGGCGCGATTGCGGTACTCGTCATCGGCGCAGTGGACCCCGTCACCGCGCTCTCGGATCACGAGATGGGAATCGACTGGAACGTCATCCTGCTGTTGTTCGGAATGATGTTGCTCGTTGGCGCACTCCAAACAACCGGACTCTTCGAGTACCTTGCTTCGTTGTCCGCGGACGTCGCGCGCGGAAATCCGCGAATCACCCTGATTCTCATTTTGGTTGTCTCTGCGCTAACGAGCGCGGTCTTGCCCAACCTGACCATAGTGATGCTCATCGCGCCCGTCGCCATCAGTCTCGCGCGGACACTGTCGGTGTCCCCCGTCCCGTTTGTCCTGGCGACAATTATCGGAAGCAACGTTGGCGGTACGGCCACACTGATTGGTGACCCGCCGAACCTCATCATCGGAAGTCGTATCGGAATCGAATTCCTGCCGTTCCTTGCCGTTATGGGTCCGATTGCACTCATCGGACTCGGTGTGACGATTGTGTATTTCCTCATCGCGTATCGCCACGACCTGCCCAACAAACAGGTCGACCGCGAACGAGCGATGAACCTCGACGAATCGACGATGATTCGCAACGTCCCAACCCTCGTGATCGGGCTCGTCTTACTCGCCGTCATCATCGGCTCCTACATCGCGGGGTCACTCGCGGGGCTTCCGCCCGCATACGTCGCGCTCACGGGCGGTGTGCTCGCCGCGGTGGTCTCGCGCGCACCTCTGCGTGCGGTCTCGGCGTCCGTGGAGTGGAAAACTCTGGCGTTCTTCGCTGGGCTCTTCATCCTCGTCGGCGCACTCGTATCCGTCGGTGCTCTTCGCGTTTTCTCGACCTGGCTCATCTCGGTGATCGGAACCGATGTACCGACCATCAGCGTGATTCTCCTGGCGATTTCGGGCCTCATTTCGGGCATCGTCGATAACATCCCGTATGTCACGAGCATGGTTCCCGTCATCGCCGACATGAACAACGCCCTCGGGCTTTCCGAGCCGTCGGTTCTGTGGTGGGCCCTCGCAACCGGGGCCGATTTCGGCGGAAACCTCACGGTGGTCGGGGCAAGCGCGAATATCGTCGGGCTCGCCATCGCACACCGCGAAGGGATCAAACTGTCGATGATGGACTACGCCAAGGTCGGAGTTCCGGTCACCGTACTGACGATTCTCGCGACGATTCCGCATTTCCTTTTCGTGCTGGCCTAGGGCGTCACAAAAAACTGAGCGGCAAGGTGCGCGTCCAAGGTGACGGTGCCAGTCGGGCCAACGAGCTCGGTGCTGTGGCCACTTGCGGTCACTGTGACGGTCGCGCCCGGGATGATGCCCGAGGCAAAACACTGCCGCAAAAGCCCCTCGTCCGCCTGGATTCCTTCACCAAGCGACACAACGGTTCCCGTCATCGGCTCATCCGTATCCGTCGCAGGACGCCCAGGGACGAATGTGCTGGCGGATCGCCCGATGCGGTCGAGCCCCGGAATTGGGTTGCCGTAAGGGTCACGGTCCAGATTGGTCAACAGTGCCGCGAGTTTCTCTTCCGCAGCATCCCCGAGGACGTGTTCCCATCGGCAGGCCTCTTCGTGACAGTCCGCCCAATCCAGTCCGAGAACGTCGAAAAGGAAACGTTCGGCGATCCGATGCTTACGCATGACCGCGAGCGCGATGCGACGACCCTCGTCCGTGAGCGCGACAATTCGATTGTCATCTAACGTGAGCAGTCCGTCTCGTTCGAGGCGCGATACCGTCTGCGAAACGGACGGCATAGCCTGATCGAGGCGCTCGGCAAGACGAGCCCGAAGTGCGGGCTGGTGCTGCTCTTCCAGTTCGAATACAACCTTGAGATACATCTCGGTTGTGTCAATCAGATCCGACATCGCCAACCTCCTCGAGTCAAAAATACCGTTCGCTGTGGATAAATTTCACCACACTGGGCTGTGGAGTGGTGAGGTATCGCGCATGAAACATTCCGCCAAACTCAGCCGAACCGCAATCACCATCGGCGAGATCCTTCTCGTCATTGCAGCCGGTCTCGTCATTCCGCTATCGCCGGCGACTCCGGCAGAGGCGACCGTGGCCTCCCCGTCTCTGATCTCCACAACCGCCGCCCCGACGGGAGTTCTCGTGAACTCACCGTGGATTGCCGACAGCGCGGGAACTGAATGGAGCTACGGGACCACGACGGCATCTGTCGGCACCCTGCTGTCGCGAAATCGGACGAGTGGAGTGATTTCAACCTCAACGATCGCTGGCGGTGACGAAGGATCGATTGCCGGCCTTTATTCACCGTTGACTAACACCGCCGTGTTCAGTGTTCGCCGCGCGGGAAGTGGCAATCGAATTGTCACCTTCGATCTGTCGACGGGGACGCGTCTGATGATGCGCGCTATGGCGACGGATGAGAACAACATTCGGGCTTTGGCATTCAATACAACCGCGAAGTCGGTCATTGTCGGAACAAATACGGTTCCCGCGAAATTGTTGAAATTTGAGGCGTCGTCCGGCAACCAGCAGGGCAGTGTGACGCTTGCCTCGAGCCTGAAGGGCATCACCGCGTTGATTCCGAGTGGCACCGACGTCCTTGCCGTCACCAATTCGACACCCGTGAAGTTAGTCCCGATGGACCGCTCCAGCATGACGCTGGGAACGGCGGTCGCCCTGACGGCGACGACACCGATGCTCGTTGATTCGGTTGTCGTGGGAACAACCGCGTACCTGGGAACCGACGCAACACCGGGGCGAATCACCGCAATTGACATCCCGACGAGAACCGTGATCAATTCGGTGACCTTCGCCGCCGATGAAATCGGTGCCAGGAACCTCGCAGTCGACGAATCGACGGGAATGATTTACGCAACGACCACGACCGCTACCGGTCCGCGAGTGGTCAGCTTTGCGTTATCCACCCTCGGTCGTCAAGGGTTTACCGAACTAGGCGCGGGCACCGACGCGACGTCCATGTTGTTTCACGATCACGAACTGTCCATTGGGTTTTCGGGGGCACGTGGGATCGGGCGCATGACGGTCGCCCCAGAACCAGCCTCGCCAATCTCGGTGGTCGTCACTCCCGGAGACAAATCGCTCGCACTGTCGTGGTCGGCACCCGTCTCAGTCGAACCTGTCCTCGGGTACACCGTCACCGCGACGAAAGGCACCGACTCCGCAACGTGTAGTTCCGTCACGACGTCGTGCACCATCTCGGGTTTACGAAACGGCGACGCGTATTCGGTGTCCGTCGTGGCGCGATCAATCGCTGGGTCAAGCTCGCCCGCCGTCGTAACAGGCACGCCTCGAACGGTGCCGAATGCACCGACAATCATCGATGTGGTTCGCGGAAACGGTTCCTTGACCGCAACGTGGTCGTCGGCTGTTGACGGAGGAAGCGCCATCGTTGAGTACACCGCGACGGCCTACCCCAGCGGCCGTTCGTGTACATCACTTCAGACGGCATGCACAATTTCCGGACTGACAAACGGTGTTCCACAGACGATTCGGGTCAAAGCCCGCAATATCGCTGGTACGTCGCTCGATTCAACAACGAGTAAGTCCGTGGCACCTGCCACCGTGCCGCAATCCGTCGCCGGTGTGACTGTCACTCGCGGTGACCGCGGTGCCTCGGTCAGCTGGAACCCACCAGCGAGTGACGGGGGGGATCCCATTACGTCGTATCGGGTGATCGTCCGACTCGACGGGCGGGTCACCAACGAAATATCCGCCACGGAGACGTCGGCCACAATTACAGGACTGACAAACGGATCTCGTTACGAAGTTACTGTTTCGGCCATCAATACGGTTGGGGCCGGCGACGAATCCACATCCGTCGCAGTTACTCCCGCGACAACGCCCGACAGCCCGAGGAACCTTCAAGCAACCCGCGACAACGGCGGCGCAACAATCGACTGGGTTGTCCCGGCGAGTGATGGAGGGAGCACTGTCGTCTCCTATCGAATTCAAGTCCGGGATTCGAGCAATCTTGCCGTCGACACGACGTCGACAACGACAACGATTGCGGTTCGCGGTCTGACAAACGGGAAAACGTATCGCGTTGCTGTGAGCGCACTTAACTCGGTTGGTGCGAGCGCCGAATCAGTCAGCGTCTCTGTCACTCCAGCCACAACACCGAGTGCCCCGCGAGAAATCAGCGGAACACGGGGTGATTCGCACGCTGTTATTTCATGGGGCGCACCGTCGAGTGACGGTGGCGATGCGATTACCGACTACGTCGTCCGCGTGACCGGTGGTGGTCAACCACCGCGCGAGATTATCACCCCCGACCCAATCGCGGATATCACCGGGCTCTCAAACGGTGCAAATTATTCGTTCAGTGTGAGGGCCAGAAATTCTGTTGGATTGAGCACTCAATCGGCTCAAGTGGCAGTCACTCCCGCGACAACACCGAGTGCTCCTCGAAGCGTGGTGGCTGAACGCCAAAATGGAGGAATCTCGGTGACGTGGGTCGCTCCAGAAAACGATGGCGGGGACCCTCTTGCCCAATACATTGTTCGGGTTTGGCGTAATGCGGACCTCGTCAGCTCGACAACGACCTCCCATACAACGGCAACGATCGCGGGACTCACGAATGGAGTTCACTATCGCGTGACCGTCACCGCATCGAACACGGTTGGAGAAAGTGATCCTTCACCGGCTTCCGATGTCACTCCCGCGACAACACCCAGTAGCCCGGAAAACGTCCACGCTACTCGAGGTAACGGTGCCGCATCCGTCAAATGGATTGCCCCGCAAAGTGATGGTGGCGACCCCGTGACCACCTATCGGATTCAAGTCTGGGACTCGAACAATCTGACCGTCGACATGACGTCGACAGCAACATCGATTTGGGTGGACGGTCTGACAAACGGGAAAACGTATCGCGTGTCCGTGAGCGCGCTGAACTCGGTTGGTGCGAGTGTCGCATCGGCGCCCACTTACGTCACTCCGGCCACAACCCCGAGTGCCCCGCGAGAAATCAGCGGAACACGGGGTGATTCGCACGCTGTTATTTCATGGGCAGCGCCGTCGAGCGACGGTGGCGATGCGATTATCGACTACGTCGTCCACTTACACGCGGTAGGTGAATCCGCTCGGGACGTTGTCACCCACGATTCCGTCGCGGATATCGCTGGGCTATCAAACGGCACAAATTACTCGTTCAACGTCACGGCGAGAAATTCTGTTGGTGCGAGCGTCGAATCAGCCAGCGTCTCGGTCACTCCCGCGACAACACCGAGTGCTCCTCGAAACGTCACGACCGAACGTCACGATGGTCGAATTTCCGTCGCGTGGGACGCGCCCGAATCAGACGGCGGAGACCCTCTTGCGCCCTACAACGTAAGGGTTTGGCGCGACACTGACTTGGTCAACTCCGTAACCACATCACACACATCGGCGACGATTGCGGGACTCACGAATGGTGTTCGATACCGTGTGACCGTCACCGCATCAAACACCGTGGGAACTAGTGATCCCTCACCGGCCGCGTTTGTCACTCCAGCAACGACGCCTGGCACCCCGGAAAATGTCCGAGCTATTCGCGGTAACTGCGCCGCAACCGTCGAGTGGAATCCTCCGCAAAATGATGGTGGAGACCCCGTGAACTTGTTTCACGTGCGCATGTGGGATTCGAACGACCTTGCGGTCAACGCCACGTCGACAACGACGTCGATACCTGTCAGCGGTCTGACAAACGGCAAAACCTATGGGGTTTCCGTTACCGCACTGAACACGGTCGGGGAAAGCGCCAGGTCAGAACTCACTTATGTCACCCCCGCGACAACTCCAGGCGTTCCTGTCAATGTCACCACTCAGCGGCGAGACGGAAGCGTTTTCGTTGCTTGGGGTGTGCCCCCATCAGACGGCGGGGACCCACTCGATTCATATCGCGTCCGCGTGTGGTCGGGTGATAACGAGATTTCCGAACTCGCTGTGCACGAAGAATTCGTTGTTGCAACGGGGCTAACAAACGGGACGAACTACCGATTCGAGATTGCCGCCGTGAATTCCGTCGGGCAAGGGCTATGGTCGTCCAGCGTTGATGCTACTCCGGCAACGGTGCCCGGAATCCCCGAGTCGATTGTGGCCGAAGCCGGTGACGGTGACGTAAACCTCGAATGGGCTGCGCCCCACGACGATGGTGGCGACCCCATCACTCACTATCGCATTCGTGTATTGGCGGACTCGTCGATGGTTAGCCAGATGGATGTCACCGGGGGCTCCACACGAATCGAAGGGCTAACCAACGGTGTCGCCTACCAAATCACCGTTAGCGCAGTCAATTCGGTCGGAGAGGGAAATCCCTCGACTGCCGTGCGTGTGGTCCCAGTGAGCCCTCCCGTCATCGAACAACCGGTTGTGGACCCGCCCAGTGTGGCCCCCGAAGAACCGCACATTCCTGCGGTTATCCCCGACACTCCAGTTGTAGACCCAATCATTCCGGAAACACCCGTCACGATTCCCGACCCACCCGTGGTCATAACTGACCCGCCAGTGGTCAATCCGATAGATCCAGAACCACCAACCAGCGTTCCCGATCCTCCCGTTGTAATTCCTGATCCGCCCGCGGTACTTCCTGACCCACCAATCGCCATACCCGACCCACCCTTCGTCATTGACCCCGAGATACCAGGGCCACCGATCGAAGAACCCGGCTCACCAACGGTGATTCACACGCCCGTTCCGCCCAACGAAATCAAGATTCTCATGCGCTCGCGCAAGCGAATCGTGATCGGCTGGGAAAACACGTCGCAAGCCGACGCACCCGTGCTCAGATACGTTGTCCAGACAAGCCGTCGAAAGAGTGCCGGATTTGTCTCACTATGCGATCTCGACTGGTCGTCCTCGCAGATCGAATTACCGCGACCACGGATGGGTGGTTTGTACGTCCGAATCATCTCGGTGAACGATGCGGGGGAATCCGAACCGTCCCCCATAAAGAAGGTGTTCTGATGGGTGACCTAGCGAATGCCAAGGATTCGTGCTGTGCGTGTGAGCGACGCGCGCGCCGAAGCGGCATCGGTCGAGAGGGAGGTGCCGTAAGACGGAACTAGCGCGGTGATCTTCCTCGCCCACGCGGCTTTTTTGGCAGGGAAACACGTGTCGAGAACATCGAGCATTGCCGCGACCGCGGTTGATGCGCCGGGAGAAGCCCCGAGAAGCCCGGCAATCGAACCGTCTGCGTGAGCGACGACCTCGGTACCGAATTTCAGAACTCCACCCTTCGCGGCGTCACGTGCGATGACCTGGACCCGCTGTCCGGCGGAGTAGCCGTACCAATCGGCCGGGTTGGCATCGGGGAAGTATTCGCGAAGTGCCGCGATTCGTTTCGAGCGACCCGCGAAGATTTCCGTCACGAGATATTTGATCAGTCCGAGGTTGGTGACGGCGACGCCGAGCATCGGGATGATGTTGCCGAACCGAATGGAACGAGGAAGATCCCACCATGAACCCGCCTTGAGGAACTTCGGCGTGAAGCCGGCATAAGGGCCAAAGAGCAAACTTGACTGACCGTCAACGACGCGGGTATCGAGGTGGGGAACCGACATCGGTGGTGCGCCGACGGCAGCCTTTCCGTAGACCTTTGCATTGTGACGGGCAACGACCTCGGGGTTGTCGCAACGATAAAACTCGCCCGAGACCGGGAAACCTGCATATCCACGAATCTCGCGAATTCCCGAGCGCTGCAGCAGATTGAGTGCGTGACCGCCCGCGCCGACAAAGACAAACTTTGCGAGGATCGAAGACGGGGTGCCGCCAACGTTGTTGCGAGTGGAAACCTTCCACAAGCCATCCTTGCGGCGGCGAATGGTACGGACGGTGTGATTGACGTGAACCTCGGTCAACGGACCCGCGATTGAGTTGACCAAAATGTTGGTGAGTGTGCCGAAGTTGACGTCGGTTCCGTTGAGAAAGCGGGTAGCCGCCACGGGCTCGGCCTTGGATCGACCGGGCATGACGATCGGCGCCCACGAATGTATGACTTTCGGGTCGTCCGTGAATTCGGCGCCGGGGAAAAGAGGGTGCTTCTTCAGCGCTTCGTAGCGCGTCTTCAGATACGCGACGTTCGCCTCACCCCAGACGAACGCGATGTGCGGGACCGGGACGAGAAAAGCGGAAGGGTCAGGAATGGTCCCGTCTTCGACGAGCGTTGACCAGTATTCGCGCGACAACTGGAACTGCTCATTGACCTTGATCGCACTCGTCGTTGAAACGGACCCGTCGGGTTGCTCGGGCGTGTAATTCAGTTCGCACAATGCGGAGTGTCCTGTACCCGCGTTGTTCCAGGGGTTCGACGACTCGGGGGAAAGCTCGGGGCCGCGTTCATACATCGCGATCGACCACGTCGGTTCGAGTCGACGGAGAAGCGAGCCGAGGGTGGCACTCATGATGCCCCCACCAACGAGAACGACGTCAACAACCTTGGTCACTTAGCCATCCTATCCCCGCCATTAGGCTGATGACATGCCCACGCAGAGTGCTCCTCCCCGAACACTGATCTTCACCCTCATTGGCCTTCTCGCCGGCCTTTTCGCCGGGTTTTTTGGAGTTGGTGGCGGCATCATCATCGTCCCATTGCTGATCCTCGCTTTCGGTTTCGATCAGCGCCACGCGTCGGTCACATCCCTCGTCGCGATCATTCCCACCTCACTCGTCGCGGCAACAACGTTTCTACTGTCGGGAACTGTGCCCGCGGATCAGTCGGCGTTTGGACTCATGATCGCGGCGGGCTCCACCATCACCGCGCCCCTCGGTACGTGGGCACTTCGGACCTGGGACACGACACTCGTCCGCTGGATTTTCATCGGCATACTCGGCATTGCCGCAATCCAGGTATTCATGACACTTCCCGACCGGAACAGTCACTTGTCCTGGAATATCGGAACGGTTGTTGCACTGTTCGCCGCGGGTGCGCTCATGGGCTTCGCGTCGGGACTCCTGGGCATCGGTGGCGGAATCGTCGTTCTGCCGATTCTCGTGTTGGGCTTCGGAATCAGTGACTTGGTGGCGAAGGTCCTGTCGCTCATCGCGATGGTTCCCGCGGCGATCTCGGGCACAATCGGATCCGCTCGTGCCGGTGTAGTGAATTGGAAAGCGGGCATCTCGTTAGGTATCCCGATGGCCCTGACCTCGACCCTCGGTGTGTGGCTCGCCACTATTACGCCCGTCGAATGGGCCAACCCGCTCTTGGCGGCGCTGCTCTTATACGCCGTCGCACAGCTTGTCGTGCGCGCAATCCGCGCGGCACGAAAGTCTTAGCGCAGACCCTTACGGTCGACAACGAGTTCCGCAATCTGAACGGCGTTGAGAGCAGCACCTTTTCGAAGGTTGTCATTCGATACGAAGAAGACGAGCCCTGTGCCGTCGTCAAGTGACTGATCCTGACGAATGCGCCCGACGAGGCTGGGATCGATTCCTGCAGCGTCGAGAGGCGTTGGCACATCCATCAACGTGACGCCGGGTGCGGTGGCAAGAATCTCGCGGGCTCGTTCCGCGGTGATGGGCCGGGCGAACTGGGCGTGAACCGACAGTGAGTGACCCGTGAATACGGGCACGCGAACACACGTTCCCGAAACCGGAAGTACGGGAAGTTCGAGGATCTTGCGGGTTTCGTTCCGAAGCTTCTTTTCTTCGTCCGTCTCGCCCCAGCCGTCGTCAACAAACGAACCCGCCTGTGGAATGACATTGAACGCAATGTTTTTGGGAAACTTCGTTGGGGCGGGGTACGTCACGGAACGTCCGTCATGGACGAGGCCCATCATGTCCTGCGACACAACCGCATCGGCTTGCTCGCGCAATTCTTCGCTCCCGGCAAGACCCGCGCCCGATGTCGCTTGGTAGGTCGAAACCTGCAAACGCGTAAGTCCCGCCTCGATGTCCAGAGGCTTGAGCACCGGCATCGCGGCCATCGTCGTGCAGTTGGGGTTGGCGATAATGCCCTTGACCGCATCATCAATGGCGTGCGGGTTCACTTCGGACACGACGAGGGGAACCTCGGGGTCCATCCGCCAGGCACTCGAATTATCGATTACCGTCACGCCGGCCGCAGCGAAACGGGGGGCCTGAACCTTAGACAAGGTCGCACCCGCCGAGAAAATGGCGATGTCGAGTCCAGTCGGGTCCGCGATTTCGACGTCTTCAACCACGATGTCGTGTCCCTCGAACGGGATGACCTTGCCCGCGCTCCGCGACGAGGCGAAAAACCGAATCTCGTCAACGGGAAACTTGCGCTCCGCCAACAATTGACGAACGACAGCTCCAACCTGACCGGTTGCGCCCACGACGCCGATCTTCGCGCCCACTATCGGCCCGTTCCCGCGTAGACAACAGCCTCGACGTCGCCGTCGAGTCCGAATGCGGTGTGGACGACCTTCATGGCACGTGCGAGGTCTTCACCGCGGGTGATTACAGAGATTCGAATTTCTGACGTCGAGATCATTTCGATGTTGATTCCCGCTTCAAAGAGCGTCGTGAACAGTTGAGCCGAAACGCCCGCATTTGTTCGCATCCCTCCGCCGACGACCGACAGTTTGCCGATGTTGTCGTCGTAGGCAATGTCGAGGAATCCGACAGTTTCCTGAGCAGACCGAAGGGCGTTGAGCACCTTGTCGCCATCCGTCTTGGGGAGCGTGAACGAAATATCGGTGAGAGCGGTCGCTTGCGCGGAAACGTTTTGCACAATCATGTCAATGTTCCCGCCAGTTCCCGCAACGATCGTGAAGATTTCGGCAGCCTTGCCGGGAATATCGGGCACGCCAATGACGGTGATTTTGGCCTCCGACATGTCTCCGGCGACACCGGTGATGATGGGCTCTTCCATGTTTTCTCCCCTGTTTCCCAAAACGAGCGTTCCCTCATTGTCCGTGAAACTCGACCGAACGTGAAGAGTCACTCCGTGGCGACGCGCGTATTCAACCGCGCGAATGTGCAACACCTTGGCGCCAGCAGCGGCCAATTCCAACATTTCTTCAAACGTGACGACGTCAACTTTGCGTGCCTTGGGAACAACCCGCGGGTCTGCCGTGAACACGCCGTCGACATCGGTGTAGATCTCGCAAACTTCTGCATCGAGCGCCGCGGCGAGTGCAACCGCAGTGGTGTCGCTTCCTCCTCGGCCCAGTGTCGTGATGTCTTTCGAATCCCGATTAAAGCCCTGAAAGCCCGCCACAATGGCGATGGCTCCGTCGTCGAGCGCTTCGCGGATTCGGTCGGGCGTGACGTCCACGATCCGGGCGGCGCCGTGTTCCGCCGTCGTCATCATCCCGGCTTGACTTCCCGTGTACGAGCGTGCCTCGTGACCCAGGCTCTTGATGGCCATGGCCAACAGTGCCATCGAAATTCGCTCGCCTGTCGTGAGCAGCATGTCCAGTTCACGCGGGTCGGGCTTATCCGTAATCTGGTGGGCTAGATCGACGAGTTCATCGGTCGTGTCACCCATAGCGGAAACCGCAACGACGACATCGTGTCCCTGTTCACGTGTCGCGACAATGCGCCGTGCAACGCGCATGATGCTCGCGGCATCAGCGACAGACGAGCCGCCAAACTTTTGAACAATGAGGGACACGGGTTTTCTCTCGGTTGAGGGACAGAAAAAGGCGGTCGCGTCGTTGCCCACCTATTCGGGCAATTCTAGCGAGATTTAGCCCTGAGTGATTCGAGTGCGACCTTCAAATGCTCGGCCAAGAGTGATTTCGTCGGCATATTCGAGGTCGCCACCGACCGGTAATCCACTCGCGAGGCGAGACACAATCATTCCGAGTGGGCCAATGAGTCGCGACAAATACGTTGCGGTCGCCTCCCCCTCGACATTGGGGTCTGTCGCGATGATGATTTCCGTGATTGAGGTGTCGCGGAGGCGCTCCAGCAAAGACGCGATGCGCAGTTGATCGGGGCCAATGCCGTCGATGGGGCTAATCGCACCGCCCAGGACATGGTAGAGCCCGGTAAATTCGCGAGTTCGCTCGATCGCGACGACGTCTTTCGCCTCTTCGACGACACAAATTTGATCACGGCGGCGGCGCGGGTCACGACAAATGGCGCAATTATCGTCCTGCGAAACATTTCCGCAGGTCACGCAGAATTTGACGCTGTCCCGAACCGTTTCCAGAAGTGTCGCGAGCTTTGTCGGATCAAACGATTCGGTTTGAATGATGTGGAACGCGATTCGCTGCGCCGACTTAGGACCGATTCCCGGTAGCCGTCCAAATTCATCGATGAGTTCTTGAAGGATTCCCTCGTACATCGTTATTCGTCGCCCTCGGGTGACGAGTCAACGTCGAAAATGGCGAGCCCGTCCTCTGCATCACCCTTGTGTGCCGCCGGAGTAACGGAATCGTCGATGTTGGCAATCAGGGTTGCGCCCAGCATCTCGCGAATAACCGATTCGCCCCGTCGCTCGGCGCTGCCGGAAGCGGAGGGTTCGACGGCCGCGGGCGGCTGTTCAACGGGTTCCATCTTGGCTGTCGGCGCTTCATCCGAAAGGTCGGGATTCGCCTCCGGGCCGGGCGGAGTTTGTGCGACCGGTTTGGGGGGAACTACCGACTGCGGAAGTGTTGTCGTTTGCGCGGCCTGCGGTGGAGCGGTTCGCGGTGCACCCGCCATCCCTACTCGTGGGACGAAGCGCAATCGAACCCCCAGCGCGCCGATGACGGCTTCGCGAAGCTCTTCAAATACCGCCTTGCCACTATTCGGTGTTTCCTTGAAACGGTCAACCCACATCTGTTCCGAGAACTCAATCGTCAAAACATCACCGTCGAGCGCAACGGGACGGCCCGAATTGACGACGACCCAGGACCCTTTGGACGACTGGAGTTCTTCCAGAATTGCGGGCCACACATCGAGAACTTCGGCAAGGGTTCCCGACTCCGGCGGTAGCTTCGTCACCGGCGGTGCGGGTGGTGCGGGTGGAGCGACCGAAATAACGGGTTCCGCTGCCTTGCGCACATCGTTCGATCCAACAGGCAATTCCGTCAAGAGTCGTGCGACCATCAGCTCGAGGTGAATGCGGGGTGGCGTTGTCCCCGTCATTCCCGACAAGGCCGCGTTGACAATGTCCGCCGCGCGTGACAGGGATGCCGCCCCGAAGAGCGATGCGAGAGCGTCCATGCGGGTGATTTCGTCGGCGGGGATTCCGCGCAGGACGGCCGCTGCGCCGTCACCCGTTGCCTGAACGATGACAAGGTCACGCAACCGTTCGAGAACATCTTCGACGAAACGCCGTGGGTCGTTTCCGGTTTGCACAACGCGATCGATTGCGGCAAAGGCATGAGCCGCGTCACCGCGGCCGATCGCGTCAATGCTTTCGTCCAATAATTCGCTCGGGGTGTAACCGAGAAGGTTATTCGTCCGCTCACGCGTCACGATGCTGTCCTCTGACCCGGCGATGATCTGGTCCAGAAGTGACAGGGTGTCGCGGACGGACCCGCCGCCGGCACGAATCACGAGAGGTAACACCCCTTCTTCGACCGTCACCTTTTCCTGAACACACAGTTCCGCGACATAGTCGAGCATCACTGCGGGTGGGACCAATCGAAACGGATAGTGATGAGTTCGCGACCGAATGGTGCCGATGACTTTCTCAGGTTCGGTCGTCGCAAAAATAAATTTGACGTGCTCTGGTGGTTCTTCGACGATCTTGAGTAAGGCGTTGAACCCCTGCTGGGTCACCATGTGCGCTTCGTCGAGGATAAAAATCTTGTAACGGTCTCGTGCCGGCGCAAAGCCCGCACGTTCGCGGAGTTCACGCGCGTCGTCAACGCCGTTGTGGCTCGCCGCGTCGATTTCCACGACGTCGAGCGAACCCGACCCGTCTCGCGACAATTCGATGCAGGAGTCGCACTTCCCGCACGGGGTGTCGGTCGGTCCTTCGGCACAGTTCAGACAGCGAGCAAGGATTCTGGCCGAGGTGGTTTTCCCACACCCTCGAGGCCCCGAGAACAGGTACGCATGGTTGACGCGGTTGTTTCGAAGCGCGGCACGCAACGGGTCGGTGACCTGCGATTGCCCGATGAGTTCATCGAACGATTCGGGTCGGTAACGACGATAGAGAGCGACTGCCACCCTTTGAGATTACCCGCCCCCACCGACTTTCTCGGGGCGGCGCGAGGCAGTCGGTTCACCGAACGGCGTCGATGAGAGAAGTGAAAGACCCCTCGCGCACCCGCCAGAGCCTGGTTACCCTTGCTTCGTTTCCGACCTGGGGGAGTTGGCCTGGGTGGCGCCACGCGAGGGGCTGCGCTTAGTTTATCTCACCACCTTCTCGGCGCGATACTGGAGGTGTGATCATCGAGCCGCGAATCGTCCAGTTGACGACGCGAACTGAGGTCGATGTAAAGCGGTCAATTCCGCACGCACGACTTCGCAAAATCGGTGCGTGGGTGTTCGTTGACCACTTTGGGCCAACGCCTCAGGTCGACGGGATGACGGTCGCGGCGCACCCTCATACGGGGCTGCAGACGGTGACCTGGTTGTTCGACGGTGAAATCGACCATCGCGACAGCTTGGGCACAGCCCAGCGCGTGACCCCCGGAGCGCTCAACCTCATGACAGCGGGATCAGGTGTTTCGCACAGCGAACGCAGTCTCGCTGGTTCGGACACTCTTCACGCCGTGCAGTTGTGGATTGCGCTTCCCGACGAGGTTCGCCATATGAAGCCAATTTTCGAGCACGTGTCCACAATTCCTAGCGAGAAATTCGGGAACATCGAGGCCCACGTTTTCGTCGGTTCACTCGGTGCCGCGACGTCTCCAGCAACGGTTTTTAGCCCGCTCCTCGGCGCACAAATTTCGGTCAACGGAACGGGCTCGATTCCGCTAAATCCGCATTGGGAATACGGTGTGCTCAGCGTCGGTGGGAACCTGAACGTCAATGGTGAGGATCTACCAGTGGATGCCCTGTGGTTTTCGGAACCCGGCTTGACCTCTCTCGAGATTACGGGCAGGGGCAAAGCAATAGTGCTCGGCGGGGAACCGTTCACTGAGCCCATCGTCATGTGGTGGAACTTCATCGGCCGTTCTCACGACGACATCGTGCAGATGCGATCGGATTGGAATCTCCACACATATCCGCCCATCGCCGATCGCATCGGTGGGTGGATTCCCGCTCCCGAGATGCCGAACGTGACGCTCACGGCACGATAACCGCCAACGGTTTAGCCGAATAACTTTTTCAACGAGTCCATTGCGCTTGTGAGCGCATCATTGATATCAGCACTCGGCCCAGACGTTTTCATGTGCCTCGACATTTCCGTCCACACTTGCGCCGCGATGGCCCCGACAAAGCCAGCCAGCATCTGTGCGTCCGGCTGCCCCTCAAGCTTCAGGGACACTGCTCGTTCCATCTCGAGCGCCCAGTGGTCACGCGAATACCTGACGGCCGGTTCGCTCAATCTCGCTGCGTGGACAACAGCACCAGGGCTGAATTTCTGTTCGAGCTCGACCTGCTTGTCCCGACAGTTGACCAGACAGGTACTCAGCGAGGTGAAGAGCGGTTCATCGTCGGGACGAGCGAGCAACAAACGAGCGAATTCGGCCATGTATTCGTCAGCGGCCGGGTAGAGCAATGCTTCTTTGGTTGGGAAATAGTTGAACAGCGTTCTGCGCGAAATTCCGATCTCGGAAGCAATGTCCGCCATCGTCGTTTGTTCATAACCGAGTTGTTCAAATAGGCGCCATGCGTCTCGAATGATGTCGTCCGTCGTCGATTTCGGTTTGCGACCCAGTGCGGGTGTCACTTCGACGGTTGATGGATGACTCATAGGCACATCGTAGCGCGATTTGACACATTTATGCACTAGTGCAATAATTTGACAGTTCGTGCGTTCACTTTCTAAGGATTCCGATTGTCTCAATTCCTTTATCGGCTGGGCCAGTTTGCCGCCCGTCGCGCCTGGTTCGTGATAGTCGGGTGGGTTGCCATCATCGGCATCATTGGTGCGATTGCCGCGACCGCGGGTGGAACGTTCTCGACGGCGATGACAATCAACGGCACCGATGCACAGTCGACCATCGACACGCTGCAGAAGAAATTCAGTGATGCGAGTCGCGGAATCGGCCAAGTGGTTTTCCACAAGACCAACGGACAGGCGTTCACTGGAGCGGAAAAGAGCGCAATTTCGGCTGCCCTCACCGCCGTTCACGACCTTCCCGCCGTCGACGACACCGTGGATCCGTTCACGACGCAACACAAACTAGAGAGAAACGCTGACAAAATTCACTCCGCGCCGGCGAAGTTTGCCGATGGGCAAAAGGAGATTGATGACGGTCAAGCAAAAATTGACAAAGGGCTGAAGGACCTCGCCGCGGGGCGGGCGAAATTGGCGGACGGGCGTGCAGCGCTCGTGAGCAACCAACTGAAGCTCGACAAGGGCCTCGCGAAACTTCGCGCTGCCGCGCACGACTTACATGTCAACAAAGTCGAAATCCAATCCGGAATTGACTATTACACGACACACCCCGATCCGGACTCGGAACTTCCCGGGCTCGAAGCCGCACTCGATGCCGTCAACGCCGGACTCGCGCAGATCGCGATCAACCGCCAGGCAATCGCGGCCGGACAGGCGAAAATCGACGCGGGTTGGACAAAGGTTTTAGCGGGTGAACGAGATGCTGATGCGGGAGCGCGCGCTCTCGCCCAGGCACAACGCCAATTGGACAAGGGTCAGGCGAAACTCGACGATGCCCGCACAACGTTTGAGTCCGCCCAGGTAGTTATGGCCGGGACCACGAACTTCCGTGTCGTCTCAGCCGACAATCAAACCGCCTCGGCGACCGTGCTCTTCACCACTCCGATTTCCGAAGTCGAAACGGTGGACAAGGCCGCCGTGGTTACCGCCTTATCGACCGCAGCAACGGACACTGTCCAAGTTGAGTTCTCGCAGGATCTGACCCGGTCGATCGCCGGCCTTCTCGGGCCGGGTGAAATCATCGGCCTCATCGTTGCGGCCATCGTTCTATTTGTCATGCTGGGAACCTTCGTTGCCGCCGGGCTGCCCGTTCTCTCCGCCATCGTCGGTGTCGCAATTTCGGGCGCAGCAAGCGTCGCGCTCGCCGCAGTCGTCGAATCGACGACCACCACTCCGATTCTCGGGGTCATGTTGGGGCTCGCCGTTGGGATTGACTACTCCCTGTTCATCTTGAACCGCCATCGTCGACAGCTGAAAGCTGGAATGTCTGTGCCGGAATCCATCGCGCTCGCGAACGGGACCTCGGGTAACTCCGTTGCCTTCGCCGGTTTGACCGTCATCATCGCGCTCGCTGCGCTCAACCTCACGGGAATTGGCTTCCTCGGGCTCATGGGTTCAGTCGGCGCGGGCGCAATTGCAATCGCCGTCATCGTCGCCGTCACATTCAACCCTGCAATCATCTCGCTCATTGGGATGCGGATTCTCAGCAAGAAAGAGCGCCGCGCGCTCGCTGAACGGGAATCGCACAACGAAGCCCCGACCGTCACGTCCTCGGCGTCGGTTTTTGCAACCCGTCGACCAATCATTTCGTTGCTTGCCACTCTCGCAGTGCTCGGCATCGCCGCGATCCCGCTACTGGACATGCGTCTCGGGCTCCCCGACGGCTCGTCGGAACCCACCGATTCAACGGGATACAAGTCGTACCACCTCACGCAGGACGCGTTTGGTGAAGGCGCAAATGCAACCCTTCTCGTCGTCGCGACTTCGCCAACGCCCATTTCGTCCGACGACGAACTCGCATTCCAGGCCGGCGCATCGAAACTCCTGATGGGAGTCGAAAACGTCGAATCAGCTGTCCCCGGGGGTTTCTCCGACGACCGCACCATCGGCATCTTCCGGGTCGTGCCTACCGGTGGACCGAATGACGAATCAACCGCACAGGTCGTTCGTGACATTCGCAATCTCGACGGCGAGTTCCAGTCCGCGATCAACGCCAAGGTCAACGTGACCGGAATGGCAGCAATCAACATTGACGTGTCCACCAAACTCAGTGAAGCATTGCCCATCTACCTTGCGACGGTCATCGGGTTATCGCTTCTCATCATGATGCTCGTGTTCCGCTCAATTTGGCTTCCGCTCATCGCGAGCGCCGGGTTCCTCTTCACCGTCTTTGCGACACTCGGCGCCATCACCGCGGTGTTCCAGTGGGGATGGATGGGCTGGTTGTTCGACATCCACGACCCAGCGCCGATTCTGAGTTTCCTGCCGACGATGCTCATCGGAATTCTCTTTGGCCTCGCGATGGACTACCAACTCTTCCTCGCATCGGGGATGCGCGAGGCATTTGTTCACGGCAAACCAGCAACAGATGCAATCAACTACGGTTTGAGGCTGAGCCGAAGCGTCGTCACCGCTGCCGCCATCATCATGGTCGCGGTGTTCGGCGGGTTCATCTTCAGTCACACCACGATGATTCGCCCCGTTGGATTCGGACTCGCGGCCGGGGTGCTCGTCGATGCGTTCCTCGTGCGACTCGTCTTGGTCCCAGCGGCACTCAAGTTGTTGGGGCCGGCGGCCTGGTGGCTACCGAAGTGGCTCGACCGGATTCTTCCGGATGTTGACGTCGAAGGCGCAAAGCTTGAGCGCTCCATCGCGCATCACTAGGTCGCGTTCTCGTTACTTCTTTCGAGTAAAGATTCGAACGAGCAACAGCAGAACTCCAACGCCGATCAACCACGGAATTGCACCGACCGCGCTGGAGGCGATGCCGATTGGTGCTAGCGGTGATAAAGACCAAATGACAAATGCGATCACCGCAAGTCCAATAAACGCAAGCACACCGCACCCGATACCCTTGCGCGCCGCGTTCTTGACGATGGGGTGCTGCGCCTCAATCCCTGAGCGTTCCGAATCAGACTTCATGAACTCCACCTCCTACGATGCGCCCAGCGCGCGACGCACGAGGTCAGTCACAGCACGCTCAACGGCGGGGTTCCAGGCCGTCACGGCGAACGATGTCGGCCACAATGAGTCCTCGTCCAACTGCGCGGAGTCCTGAAACCCTAAGGTCGAATATCGGGATTTGAATTTACCTCCATCTTGGAAGAAGCACAAAACTTTGCCCTGCGCGAAATAGGCCTGCATTCCGTACCAGGTTTTGACCTCGAGTTCTGGAGCGATCATGGTCACGAGACGGTGAAGGCTTTGGGCAATCTCTCGATCCTCAGGCGCCATAGCCGCGATCTTGTCCAGCACCGCGGTAAGGCCATCAACTTTCGGTTTCTTAATTTCGCTGGCGCGCTCCTTCATTGCCGCGCGCTCTTCGGAGGTCCAATTGTCGACCATTAAGATTTTCCTCTCATCATCCGCGTGCATCGATTTCGGCGATGAGCGCTTCAACCTTGGCGCGAATTTCGTCACGAATCGGACGAACGCCCTCTACGCCCTTTCCCGCGGGGTCGTCCAATGGCCAGTCAAGATATGTCTTACCCGGGAAGAAGGGGCAGGCGTCACCGCACCCCATGGTGATGACGTAGTCAGACTCTTTGACCACCTCGGTTGTCAGGACTTTGGGCGAGTTGTTCGCGATATCGATACCCTCCTCGGCCATCGCCGCGATTGCCGAAGGGTTGATCTGGTCTTTGGGCTCTGTGCCTGCTGAGAAGACCTGGATTCGATCTCCTGCGAGGGCACGAAGATAACCGGCGGCCATCTGCGAACGCCCCGCGTTGTGCACGCAGACGAACAACACCGTCGCTGTCATGATGTTTTACAGACCGTTCTGTTGGCGAAAAACGGCGACGAGAGCGTTCGCGTGCCCGTGGCCAACGCCATGTTCGGTCTTCAGCCAATCGACTTGTTCCATGTGCTTCTTGTCACTGACTGCGCCCGGCTGTTCAAACCAATACTTGACAGGTTTGCCGTACTTTTTCTCGATGGACGGAAAGTATGAGGCCGGGCCCTGAACTTTTTCGGTCATGCAACAACTCTAAACGAGACCCGGAGGAGTCCGGGGAAGGCGTTATTCAACCCCGCCGACGACTGAATACTTCGCGACGACGCCGTGTGCGTTTCGGGCGAGGACGACGATGATTGACCCGTATCCCCCGCGCCATTCGCTGTGAGAACGAGTGTTCTCTGATTCGGGAACTATCGTTTCCACGCGGTAACCACTGGGTGTCACTTCCCCGCCACAATTCACGCCGTTGACAGTCACCGCAACCTCGGACGCATCCGTCACCACGTCGACGTGAATGGAAACCGCGCCGTCATGTGTTTCGCCGAGGCCAGCCTCGACCGACAGAGTGGGGGCGCTCGATCCGGCGGCGTCCCGGTCAGTCCACTGAAATCCCGGCAATTCGGGGGTCCGCGGCGGCGAAATTCGACCCGCACAGTATGCGTCGAACGCGTTCGCAAATTCCAACAATCGGGTGTCGTCATACCCGCGTCCGGCAAAAGTGAGACCGACGGGCATTCCGATGTCAATCATGTTCCCCATCGGAACGGTGACAGTGGGAATTCCAAGGTGGCGGATGACGACGTTGCCATTGGCAACCCAGGTACCGTTGCGCCACCCGACTTTTGCGGATTCAGGGTTGACATCCATGTCCGCCGGTCCGACGTCCGCGACCGCGGGGAAAACCACGGCATCCAGACTGTTGGACTCCATCCATTGCTCGAGGTCGACCCGACGTGCTTCCTCCAGACCGCGAATTCCGTCGGCGATGTCGGGAATCTCGGTCAGTGGCGAAATTCCATTCGCCCGCGCATCCGTGACGTAGTCCTCGAGGAAGACGTCGGGAGGCGAATATCGGCCGCCATGGATTTCATACTGATCGGGAAGCGCACCGGTCGGTTGCGGAAAAATTTTCTCCCCATCAACCTCAGCGAGGCCGTTGAGGCGGGGATCGCCATTCGACTCGAGGAACTCGTTCCACGCCCACATGCTCAATTCGTGTAATTCGCGGACCGCAAATCCTGGGGGCAGAAGGCCACGGGCGACCAGATTGTGGGGTTCCCCCGCTTTGTCCTCGTACCGTGTGACCACAGGGAAATCGGTTTCGACCACAGCTGCTCCGAGCCGTTCAAGATTCGCTTTCGCCTCATGCCACAGCGCAACAATCGACGCACGAGTTTCAATCGGGTCAGCCGTTTCCGCATCACCGTTGATATACATTCGTGGGATCGCAATCCGCATTCCCGACAACGGATTGCCTTCCGCGAGGGCGGGATACGACAACGGGCGTAATTCTGACGACGGTGACGTTGAAACCCAGGGCTGAACCCGCCAGAAGTCCCCTCGAGTCGTCGAATCGTCAGCAACGATGACATCGAGGATTTCGAGCATGTCCGCCATCGTGCGCGTGTGGGGAACCACAACGTCCATCGTCGGCACGAGCGGCCAGTTCCCACGAATCGAAATCACTCCCCGCGACGGAGTGTAGGCACACAGCCCATTGTTCGATGCGGGGGCTCGACCAGACGACCAGGTCTCTTCCCCGAGTCCAAACGCGGCAAAGCTCGCCGCCGTCGCCGTTCCCGACCCATTCGACGAACCGGAGCCGAACGCGGCGGTAAGGAACTCGGGGTTATACGGACTCTCGGCACGACCGTATACGCCACGCTGCATTCCACCGTTCGCCATCGGTGGCATGTTCGTCAACCCGATCAAGACAGCGCCAGCTTTGCGAAGTTGGGCGATAGAGAACGCGTCGTCTTGTGCGACCAAGTCGACGAAGGCTGGCGATCCGGCGGCAACGGTCAAACCCTTCACTTGGTAAGAATTCTTTGCCGTGTAGGGAATCCCGTCGAGCGGACTCAGAGCCGCGCCCCTCGCTCGCCGTTCGTCGGATGCGCGCGCGTCGATGAACATCTCGGGATTGAGGATCGGAACTGCGTTAAGCGTGATTCCGTGACGGTCGTAAAAGCCAATCCGATTCAGGTACGCCGCAACCAGTTCGACACTCGTCACAACCCCCGATTCGAGCGCTGCGCGGAGTTCGGCGATGCTCGTTTCGACGACGGGAAATTCAAAAGCCATGTCGCGAGTCTGCCAGAAAAGACTCAGTACTCACCCTTGACGACAAAGAACGTTCCACGGATTTCGCCAGCGAGTTTCGACTTCTGTCGAGCGAACTTGAACTTAGTCGCGAGTTCGGCGGGAATTTCCATTCCGACCGACAACTTGAAACCGACCGCACGCTTTTTCGGGTTGTCGAGCGTGTACAAAACATTGACCGCGAGGCCGCTCTCATAAAAGACATGGGTCCAGCGAATCCCATCAACATGCAGTTCTGTTGCCTCAAGCGGTTTTGCGGCGAACACGATGTCACGCTCCAGCAAGACTCGGTTCACGTAGTCGATCAGTTCGGGAACTTCGTTCGCCGGACGGGTCGCGAACTCCACCGAATACTTGTTGTGAAAATAACGGGCCTCGTTGGCTCGAAGTCCCGCGAGTGCATCGGCGACGGGCGACGACTCGAGACCTTCGGTCGAGACGGTTACGAAATCAATGACGTGTGCGGACAACTGAACTCCTCCAAAGGGCGAACAGTATGCCGCCACCCACACGAGCCTACGTCAGCAGCACGCCTTACCCGTCGCCGATACTAGGCTCGGTTACATGTCGTCACGCGGAGTTCCCGGCTGGATTCTCGCCGTCGCTGCTATGGCGATCTTGCAACTTGCGGCTGCTCTCACGACGAACCTCTATCCGCTCGTTGGGCCCGGTGGGACGGGCTGGTTGCGTCTCGTTGGCGGTGCCGTCATCTTTCTTCTCATTGTCAGGCCGAACCTCCGTTCGTTTCGACGGTCAGATCTGGTCTTACTGGTGTGGCTTGGACTTGCCACCGCGCTGATGACAATCACGTTCCAATTCGCGGTGTTCCGAATCGGACTAAGCCTGACCGTGCCGATTCAATTCCTCGGACCGCTCGCGGTCGGAGTCCTGAGGGCGAAATCTCGCGCGCACATCGTCTGGCCCGTCCTCGCACTTCTGGGTGTCGTCGCACTCACCGAGCCTTGGACGGGATCCATCGATCTATGGGGCGTTATCTTCGCGCTGCTGGCGGCGCTGGGGTGGGCGCTGTACATCGTTTTGACGCAGCGCGCGGGCGACCAGGTCTCTGGGCTCAAGGCTCTCTCGATCACTATTCCGGTTGCCGCCATCGTGTCAACCGTGATCGGACTTCCTCAAGCGTGGGGAAATCTCACACCGTCGATTTTGTTGGAAGCGCTGGGCCTCGCGGTGATGATGCCCGTCATCCCCTTTATCCTCGAGCTCGCCGCACTCAAGCGCCTCACGACCGCATCGTTCGGCACCCTGATGGCGGGCGAGCCGGCCCTGGGGGCGCTGTGGGGCGTCACGCTCTTGGGCGAACGCATGGACGCAATCCAAATTGCTGGTCTTTGTGCCGTCATTGCCGCGGGAGTCGCAGCAGCCTTGACGGGCAAGCGTTCACCCGACTGAAGGCTCCGCTTAGAGTTCGATTGAAATATCGAATGTCAGAACACGACGCTCGGGCAAGTGATAGTAATGCGCCGGTGTCGTCGCATTGCGGTGAAGGGTCGCAAAGATCAGTTCTTCGGCCTTGTTGAGCGCCGTCTTGTCCGCAGCGACGAGAGTACGGTCGGTCACGAAATAGATTCCGTCTCGTTCGTCAAAATATTCCGCAAGCACCTTCGAACGCAGCGCCCGAGGAACGTTTCGCTGTTCCATAAATCCACTGGTCACAACGACATTCAGCAAAAAGTCATTGACCTTTTCGACAACGGGCGGTTTGTGCGACAGCGGAACTTCGATCGATTCCACCTTGACGACAACGATTTTCTTCGGAATGCTGCCGAGGATGTTGATTTGCTGCTCAAGGGCCTGCGGCACAATGCCGAACACCGAGGTTGGGTAGATTCCGACGTTGTCGGTCAACACCACCTTTTTGTTCTTGCGGATTCGCGCAACCTGTTCCCACGTCAGCGATTTCTGCCAGAGGCGCTTATCCAGTTCGTAGCGACCCTTGCGCCAAATCCACATCATCGACGCGATGCAGAACGCCGCGAGCAGTGGAACCCAAGCGCCCGTGAAAATCTTTGTTGACGTCGCGACAACAAAGGACAAGTCCATGATGAGGAACAAACCGAAAATCGGCAGCAAAATTGCTCGGCGTTCTCGCCATTTATAGAGAGCCAAAATGATGAGTCCAACGGTCGATATCAACATGGTTCCGGCAATCGCGAAGCTGTATGCACCCGCGAGTGCCGTTGAGTTCTCAAACACGATAACGACCGAAATTGCACCGATTCCCACCATCGCATTGACGAACGGAACGTAGATCTGTCCGCGTTCTTGACCGTTCGTGTGCTTGATTCGGATTCGCGGGAGGAAACCGAGTTGGACCGCCTGGCTTGTCAGTGACGCGACTGCGGTGATGAGTGCTTGTGAGGCGATGATGGTCGCGAGTGTCGTGATTCCCAGAAGCAACAGGGCGGGGATGCCCGCGGGTACCATCGCGAAGAAGCTGTCGCCCATAGCACTGGGGTCGCGAAGCAAGAGTGCGCCCTGTCCGAAATAGTTGAGCGGCAATGCGAGCCCGGCCAATGCGAACCATCCGATTCGAATCGGCAAGCGACCGAAGTGCCCGAGGTCCGAAAAGAGCGCCTCGGCGCCAGTGACCGCGAGGATGACGGATGACATCACGAACAAGGTTTGCCATCCGTGTGACTGGATGAACTCAAATGCGTACATCGGATTCAGGGAAACGAGTGATTCCGGGTTTTGAACAATCTGTGAAACGCCGATGAAACCAAGCACCAGGAACCACACGACCATGACCGGCCCGAAAGTCGCGCCAATTCGGTGCGTTCCTTTGAACTGAAACATGAATAGCGCCGCGAGAATCGCGATGGTGATCGGGACGATCAGGAACGCGAGGTCGGGGTTGACCGTCTTGATTCCCTCAACCGCAGACAGCACCGAAATTGCGGGCGTGAGCACACCGTCGGAAAGCTCGAGCGCCGCTGCCAAAAGGAAGATGAACACCGTGAACCCGAGCAGCCCTCGTCGGCCCTCTCGGATTTTCTGCGGAAGTTGCGACAACAGTGCCAGGGTGCCGCCTTCGCCGTTGTTGTCGGCGTTGAGAACGAAGATTAGGTACTTGACGGACACCACCGCGGTCAGGGTCCAGAACACCAGAGACAAGACTCCGAGGATCTCGGCTCGGGAGTCTCCGCCGGCATGAACGGCGATGTTGAACGCATAAATCGGGCTCGTACCAATGTCCCCGAAAACCACACCCATGGCGCCCAGTGTCAGGACCGAGGTTCGCGCGAAACCGGATTTCTGTTTGGAGTGAGGCATGCCTATCCTTCAACGTGAGGCGGTGAGTGCAACCTGCCAAGTATATTGCGGAGGGGAAACTGCTTAAGGCGAAATCGGCAACAAGCCAGGGGCAGTTTTCGTTAGCCCACCAGCGTTGTCGTATTCCGCTTTTCCAATTGCGGGCATACCGGTTTGCACTTCGTTCAATTCGGTAATCGACACCCGCGTGTATGGGTAATAACGAAGTAGCGAATCGTCGTCGTACGGGTGAACTAAGACCACAAAGGGCGTTGCGGGGAAAAGCCCACCCGAAGCCGATGGAAGTGTTGCACAGGGGACCGATGGCAGAACGCTTGGTGGCACAAGCACCGTTCCACCTGCAAGAACGTTCTGCGCGCTGCCGCGGATATCCATAACAGGTTGTGTGACATAAATCGGTTCTTTTGCGCTCGAGTTCACGACAACTCGAACCGATCGAGCAATTGTGGGGACCGTAAATTCGACTTTTGACCAGGTCCATGAGTCGAGGGAATCCCCGACGGTGAATTTACGAACAACGCTGGTCTTGTCCATGCCTTGAGCCAGAATCGTGATGGTTGCCTCGAACCGAATGTCGTTTTTTCCGATGTTCAGCCATATCGCGTAGGGGTCTTTGGCGTAGTGCGCTGCTGGAAGCCGATAGCTTCGGGTCGAAGTCGCCGATCGGTCACCGGGTACCGTCGCCCAACCCTCGACGCCGTCGAAGCCAAGACCTTCCGTGCCACTTGATCTCATCAGCAACGCCGTATTTTCGCCGTAGGGACTATTTACGTCAAGGGGAACGACCCGCGTCGTGTACCGAGCGTCGCTTCCCAGGGATCCGCACATGTCATTTCCTTGATTCAACAGTTGATTGGTGTTCTGCCCCAAAACCGTCCAACCGAGTCCTGTATTGCGAGGCACAAGATAGGTGTCCGCGAAAACCCACGCAAGGGACGATGCGACTGGCACAACCATGGACAGGATGGCGATCCACGAGCCGAGGGTGCGGGGTAAATCTCGTTCGGCAGAACGCCGATCGAGCATGGCGCCGATGACAGCCAACACGACGGCACCGCCTAACCACCACCATTGGGTATCCGGGCCGGCAATTTTGTCGGAATACCGATCCCAGGTCAGCACCGAATGATCAAACGAACCCCAATACCCAGCCGATGCCAGCGAAACGCCAACCAACACCGCGACTGCGGGCAAAATGAGCGCAAAGCGCAGTCGAGGAAACTCCTCTGTCGATTTGTCGAACTGGATCACAAGCATCGCAAGTAACGCTGCGGGTATCGCCAGAACGGCAACGTGCCACGCCCATTTACTTGACGTGAGCAGGAGCCCAATCGGTGACAGCAGGAGGATTATCAGCCATTGCCGATTTGTGCCCCGCACGTGGCGAATCGCCGCAATTCCCAGCGCGAGTATCGCAATGACGACGAGGACCGCGAATCGTCGGGCCCCGCTGATTGCGTGTCCCGCGATTTGACCAACGCGGAAAAATTCGTCGAGCCGATTCGAATACGCGTCGTCACTGAAGTCACGTGCTCCAGAAATCACGGTTGTCAGATCGTAACCAACAAAGAAGAACGCCAAGGTTGTCGCAATGACGGCGAATACGACGACGACCAGTTCTCGTGAAAGCCGCCAACGCTTCGTGACCAGCACGTAAACGGCCAGGACCACGAAACCAACAAACGCAACAAAACCGGATTGGTGGGTCGCAGCCGCGAGTCCTGCGAAAGCACCTGCGCCAAACAAATAACGCGTCGAATTAGATTCCAGATATCGGACGATGAAATAGAAGCACGCGGCGGTGAAAAGCCCGACCCAGCTCTCGGCGCGAAGCGAAGTCCCGAATACCGCGGCAATCGCAACAAACACTGCTGCCGATAGCCAAACCGCAAGCGGCGCAAGGTCACGCTTGATCCTCCGAGCCGTTGCGACGACCACTAACCAGGTCGCCCACAGGATCAGGACAACGAGCAGTCGGAGCACGAGATAGTTTGCGCCGGCGCCGATAAATGCGCTGAGAATGAATTCAGTCAAGAAGCCCTGAGGCAGCCATGCGTTGGAGTGGTAATAGAAGTCTCCGAGGTACCCGGTCTGGAGGTATTGGGTGACGCGTTGAATCACCCAGCCGTCGTCGTAGAACATAGGTATTGCCATGGCGGAAACACTGAGTGCCCCCAGTACTCCGATATTTTGTGGCCAGAACCGTCGAAATCCACCTGTGTGGTGCTCGCCTTTTACCGGCGCGACCCGAAAAGCGAGAGCCGAACCTATCGCAAGTAATAGTGCGAAACCGGCGAGGATCCATCTGCGAACATCGAAATCTAAGGCTGACGGACGGGTCGTCAACGCAACCGAGATGCCGTCATGGGCGGGCGTCAACGAATTGAGTTCGTGGAAGACGGGGAAGTCCTTGAACCTCAATTTTGCCGAGGACCACTCGTGAGTGCTGCGATTGGAGAAGGCCGCGGTCCCCTTTAGTCCGTCGAAAGTAAATCTGATCGAATCACCGTCGGAACCATGGATGGGGCCAAATACGGTTTTCCCCGATTTCGCCAAAATCCCGTAATTGTGGCAATAGAGATTGAACCCACCGGTGCTGAGGATGTCACGATAGATTGCGCTGCAGCGGAACGTGACGTTGACTTCCAACGATTGCGGCCAACTTCTATCGAGGGCAACGGCCCCAGAATCAGCAGAATCCGAAGGATTCCATTGGTAGGTCGTCGATGTCGTCGTCAGCGGCAAAATCATCAACACTGCCGACGTCAGAATTGCCGCCAATGCCATCACCAAACTCCACAGTTCTCGATTGAGGCTGCGCAATCGAGTTATCAGTTCGCTAATGGTTTTGGAAATCAAAACGTACTTTCGATGTGACCGGTGTTCGCTTTCCAGTCTTGAGTAGGGGAATCTCGTTGACGAACCTGACCTTGATGTCAGTATCTCCAACATAATCCTTCAAGTCGTCGAGCACCTTTTGCCAGCCGACTGGGTCCCAATTCTTGTTTTTCACAATCAAAAGATCGAATGCTCCGCGAACCTTTTGAACCACTTGGAAAAACAGGATGAGATTTTCGTATTCCTTGAAAAAGTGGGCGAAAAAGGTCCCGGGAATCCAGCGACCATTTGCGCAGTGAATCAAGGCTTGGGTTCGCCCTTGGATTTGTCCCAGGGTGCTCATCGAGCGACCGCACAGGCAGTTGGTACCGTCCGTCTGTTCGGCCAAATCGCCGATCCGATAACGAATCATGGGAACCGCAAAGTTGTTCAAATCCGTGATGATGACTTCGCCCGTCGCACCTGTAGCCGCCGGCACTCCGCCTTTCAGGAGCTCCAACACATAGCTATCGTCCATGACGTGTTGAGATCCGGCTTCGCACTCATAGGCGATGCCGGAAAACTCGCGTGCACCATATTTGTCAAACACTCGCGTGCCAAGAGCGGTCTCAATCTGTTGGCGGGTTTGAGCAGTGAGCATCTGTGCGGAGGACATTACCCCTCGCGGTCGATGAGCCATGGGGTTGCCTGCGCGAAGATAGCTCGCGACGTAATTCAGCGACTCGGCATATCCGTCCATCAGGACAGGTTTCAATTTCTCGATTGACTTGATGAGTGCCGCCAATGATTCGTCGGTCAACTCAAAGGCTGGCACGAACTGTCTGCGCATCAACCAAGCGTCTAGCTTTTCGCGGACGGACTGGGACCAACTCATGCCCAGCGTCTGATGCCACAATCGCATTTGCCGGTCGCCAATCCGCCAACCGGTCCACTCTGCCGCTCGAAGAGTGCTGCCCGCGCGAATTTCCAACTGCGCCTGCTCGCCATAGCTGACAGAAGGATGACCTGTCGATCCACTCGTCACGATTTTGTGAATTGTCTTCCAATTAGCATTTCGAGCAAACATTCCATAGTGGACATTGTTCGCAAGTTCGTCCTTCGACAGGAACGGCAGTTTTCGGATGTCGTCGAGCGAGCGAATCTCTTCCGGCGTGACCCCCGCCTTGTCCATCGCGTCGCGATAATAATGAACGTTGACGTAGGCGTGCCAAATCAACCGCTTGAGTTGCTGAGTGCGGAATTCCGAAAGTTGTTCTGCGCTCGCATATTGGGTTTTGCGGAGTGCGATGAACACTTTCTTGGACGACGATCGAAGCAGCCACGCGTGGAGTGGCATCATGGCGTAATAGATGTCGAGCCGAAGCTTTCGCAATCCGCGATACGGCTCACGTTCGGTGAATTGCTTCGCAAACTCGATGAGTGCCAAGCGCGCGGGATGGTGACGAGTCGTGAACTCTGCCAACCCGCGGAAGACATCCAGCATCACCTGAAGGTATACGCGCAGGAATTTTCCGTCTTCAAAAACTGATGTCCCTCGGGTGCGGGGCACAAACGGCGTCAAAATCTCGGAACATGTGTAGCCCCTGGACAGCGCACTGAGACGAACAAAGGTGTGCGGGTAGCGGTAATTGCCATGAAGCTTGACAATGTCCACCGCCACTGACTTCGGAGTGATAAAGAACCCCGATTTGCTGTCGTGCGCGTTGTCGCGATAAAACCAATTGAGAATGCCATTGAGTGCTTTGGTCGAACGCGTTCGTTTGAGGTCGAACTCGGCCGATGTGACCCGTGCGGCCTGAACAAGATGTGACTCGCGAAGTTGCATCTCGTGCCACAGGTCGGCAATGGCCTCGGGCGGGTTTTGCAGATCCGAATCCATGAATACGACGAAGTCCCCCGTGGCAGCGGAGAGCCCGGATTTCCAACTCTGAAAGATTCCACGATTGGTGTCGTGGCGGACTGTCACCACATCAATCAATTTTTGTGCGGCAAGCTTTTTCACAACCCGTGCAGTTCCGTCGGTGCTCCCATCATCGACAACGACAATTTCGGCTTTTATCCCGATGGCCTCAATCGTCGCGGCGATGCGGGCGTGAAGTTCGACCAGATTGTCCTGTTCGTTGAGGCACGGCAGGATGATGCTCAAATCTTTTGTCATGAACCAGCTCCCGGCCGGCTGTTCCACACACGTTCCAAACCTTCATCGAACGAAACACGTGGAGTCCAGCCCAACACAGACGTCGTGGCTTCAATTGACGACACTCGACTCGTTCCGGCGGTCCAATCCGGTTCAACATGTTCCGGGGTCAATTCGGAACCGGAAACGGCGACCATCTTGGCTGTGACGTCATTAATGGTCAGTCCAACACCGCTGCCCAGGTTGACGAGGACGTTTTCCGGGTGTTCGGCCAACATCCTCAATCCACGAACCACGTCCTCCACGAATATGTAGTCCAACGTCTGGTTTCCGTCACCTCGAATCAAGGGTTTCTCATCGGCTGCGAGACGTTCAAAATTCGAGAAGATGACGGATTTATAGCCACCCTCGGCAAATTGGCCAGGGCCGTAAACAAAAAAGAGGCGTGCGACCGCCCAGTTGAGTGGATTCGCAAAATCCTTCGTCTGCAAGACGTGTTCACCGAACAATTTAGAACTTCCGTACACCGTGATTGGTTTGGGCACGTCGTCCACATTCATGACCGCGGGACCGAGGGATCCGTAGGCGTAGAGACTAGAGGTATACACCAATTTGCGAATACCGCGCGCGGCAGCGGCGCGGGCCAGATTGAGCGTGGCGAATCCATTGGCAGCGAGAAGACTTTCTTCGGTGACACCCGGAGTGTTGTATTTGCGGGCGGCTAAGTGGTACACAACATCAACGTCGCGAAGCGCGTTGTCCCAATCGGCGAGGGTGAATTCTGCAATATCGGCAACCACGAGATCTAAATCGGCCGACAACTGATCGAGTTGCCCCGTCTCACCAGAGTCAACAACCCTGACCTGTATTCCTTCGCCACGAAGATCGCGAACGAGATGACGACCGATAAACCCTGCACCTCCGGTGACTAGCGCCGTTGTCATCGGTCTCGCTTTCTCAATTCTCAATTCTCAATAGTTTCTCTCAAGTATGGCAGAGTAGTGCTGGCACCACGCGAGCGGGAAGTTGCAGGTTTAGTCTGTTATGAGAATTTTGGTCACTGGGGCCGCCGGTTTCATCGGGTCCCATATTGCGCGGGAATTGTCACTGCGCGGACACAATGTTGTGGCCGCTGACATGTTTCTAGACCGCCTGTATCCGAACGAACCGAAGCTCATCAATTGGGAACAACTCAGTGATGTTGCCAACCTTGAGAAAATTGTGGTTGATCTTCGCGGCGACCTCAACGCTCTGGGCGACGAATATGACGTCATTGTGAATGCGGCAGGTATGGCCGGGCTCATGGCGAGTTGGTCGGAATTCGACACTTATATGACCTGCAATATCAAGCTCGTCGAGAATTTGATGTCACACCGCCTCAGCGAAAACGCACATTTCGTCCAATTGTCTACCTCTTCGGTTTACGGCCTCACAGCGACCGGCGACGAAACGAGCGCGTGCCTTCCGACCTCCCCATATGGGGTAACAAAGTTGGCAGGAGAAGAACTCATTCGTGCATTCCACCGAACACACGGCAAGCAATACACGATTCTGCGTTATTTCTCGGTTTTTGGGCCAGGACAACGACCGGACATGGCGTATCACAAACTGATAAATGCGATCGCGAATGGTGACGAGTTTGTCGTTTACGGAGACGGATTACAGTCGCGGACTAACACGTTCGTTGACGATTGTGTGGGGATCACGGCAACGATCGCGGAATCGCCCGCAACGAACGACGTGTTCAACATCGCCGGGGGTGAATCGGTGACTCTTAATGATGCGATTGCGGTTATCGAACGAGAGGTCGGTAAACCCGCACTTCTCAAACACGCTCCTGCACGTCACGGCGATCAACGAACGACGGCTGGGGCGACAGACAAGCTTCGGGAAGCGTTCGGATTTGCGCCACGTACCGGCCTCAGCGAAGGAATCCGTAGACAAGTCGATTGGCAGCTCGCGCGGTAGGTCTCGGTTTATCGTCGGAACGAGAAGTACTTGTGGCCGAGGTAACTCCAGATTGTGTTGAGCACAACAAAGACTGTCTGGCCAACCACAGGGTTGACACCCAACCACCCGATGAGCGTCACGAGAAAGAAAATGTTGACGATAAATGGACCTAGATTCACCAATTGAAAACGCGCGGCATCCTTGAGGAGGTTTCCCTTCACTGGAAAAACGAATCGTCGATACAGTACGAAACCGACAACGGACCCAAGGGCGTACATAATCCCGAGGCTCCACAGGTAGAAATTCGGGCCGAAAGACCACACCAAAACCGAGAATACGGCCCAGTTGAAGACGGTGTTGAAACCACCCACCGCCAGAAATCGAAGCTGTTGCGACGTGATGTTTTCTCCTTCATCGCGGTGCTGGCGGGTGACTTCACGATACCTCAGGCGCAGCCAACTATCCGAGCCGTCGACCTATGTTTTGTAGACCAACATTATTCTTGGTACATGACCATCATCCGCGAACTTCGACCCGACGACAAAGAAACGTGGCTGGCGTTGTGGAGCGGCTACATCGAGTTTTACAAAACCTCCGTGCCGGATTCCCAGTATGAACTCACCTGGTCGCGACTACTCGATCCCGAGCACAACCTTCGCGGTCGCGTTGCCGAAGTGGACGGTGGCGTGTGCGGAATTGTCCATTATTCATTCCAAGAGTCAACGTGGGCACCGAACCACTTTTGTTACCTCGAGGATTTGTTTGTCGATCCCGAGGTTCGTGGCAAGGGAATCGGGCGGGCGCTGATCGACGCAGTCCACGCCGTTGCGGTGAAGTCCGGATCAAGCCGGCTGTACTGGAACACCGATGCGTCGAACGAGACCGCGCGACAGTTGTACGACACCTACACACTCGAGTCCGGCAAAGTTCAGTACCGAATTCCGCTCTAGCGTTCTGGCCGGTGGTGCCTGCCCTCGTGGGGTCAATAACGCGGTCCGCGCAGGATTTGGATGACGGCGACCGCCATCGCAATCACGGCAAGTGTCCCGAGAACACCCGCAACTGGCGCAATCACGGGCGCATAGGCCGCCGACGTTTCGACCGATCCCGTGATCAGAGTTGCAATCAACGGAATGCACGCAGTCAGCGTCGAGACGATGAGCAGGATTGCACTGACGGCGAGCGTTCGGCGCCCTGGTGGCCGCGGTGGAGCAAGTTGACGACTTCGGGCGGTGCGATCGGTTACGGGCCGTTGTGTCATTGGGGTCTCTCGCTGAGGGGTTTCGCGACGATTGTGGGACCGATTCCCGCTAAAACGCCACCTCGCGGGTGGGTTAACCCAATATTATCGGCGTTGAGGGAACCGAGCGGTACGACGATTCGGACGAAGGATGTTGAGGCAAAACCATGACCGTGATGCCCATGTTCCCGCTCGGGTCAGTGTTGTTTCCTTCGATGCCATTGACACTTCGGATATTCGAAGAGCGATATCTCAAGTTGCTCGGCGACCTCATGAGTTCCGATACGCCCGAGTTCGGCGTCGTGCTCGTCTCCCGTGGTTCCGAGGTCGGTGGCGGGGAAACTCGAATGTCAATCGGTACTGTTGCGTCGGTCACCGAAATCGGTACAACCGACGAATTTTTCGGACTCGAGTCGTTCGGGTCGCGACGATTCCACGTGAATGACTGGTTACCAGACGACCCCTACCCCATCGCTGACATCGAATTCATTCCCGAACTCGTGTGGGACGACACGTTGATGCCGTCTCGGGTTCATCTCGAATCTCAAGTGCGAAAGCTGCTCACTCTCGTCGGTGAATTCGGTGAGTTGGTTTTTGGTGCAGACATCGAATTCAGCGACGACCCGATCCGCGCGGTGTGGCAAATGGCGGGAATTTTGCCGATCGGGGAACTCGACCGGTTCGATTTGCTGAGTTCGCAGTCCGCGGAGGAATTAATCGCGAGGGCGTATTCCATTGCAACCAGTGGGATCGACACCGTACGCGAGATGTTGGCGGGTAACGGGGAATCCGACGGTACTTCCGCATTGCCGTAACCTCAAACTATGAGCGACTTAACGACGATCGGTGATCAGGACAATTGGTTGTGCTGGTTGTGCGACCAGCCCGTTGACCCAGAAGCATCCGTGAACTCTGATCTGGGACCCAGCGTTGACACATATGCGTCGACCAAAGCGAAGAAGGGCGCACCCGCCGTCGAGCGATTGGCGCACCGTGGGTGCAACACGATGAAGGGCAAGATCGCCCCCGTAGTGAAGTGGCTGCCGAGCCTTTTCGTCATTGAACCGTCCCCCATCGTCGAGGCCGTGGAACGCCTTCGATCCAAAGGTGGCCGCGAAATTGTGGCGAGGTGCCCCGACGAATTTGATGCTCGACAAGCATCGGATTG
>Ga0209189_1000075_pt1 | contig 81281 bp, 75 predicted proteins | sample C_130820_EF_Meta_FD_187308 | JGI IMG/M metagenome (GOLD analysis project Ga0209189, IMG submission 187308) | Freshwater microbial communities from Lake Croche, Canada to study carbon cycling - C_130820_EF_MetaG (SPAdes) (version 3) | ecosystem: Environmental > Aquatic > Freshwater > Lake... | reverse complement strand
ATATTTTTTGGTATTTTTTTCATATTTCTCTTATTTTTTTTTATCTTTTATGCAAGTATTTTATTATTTTTGGCTAAAGTATTGACTGGCTATAATTAGACAATTGTAATATAAAATCCGTGTTTTTCATCGGTCCAATCCATTTTCACATGTTGATGAGCCAATTGTTGAGCTTTGATAACTTGATCTGTAATATATGCAAGTTTCTCTCCATTCACCAATTTTAGTCCTGCGGTCTTGCTTCTAAATGCCAATGTAAATAGCGTTTGCAGTTTGGTTTTCCTATGTAGAGAGAGCCCGGAGATAAATTCATACAAGTTTTCAATATCACTAATAGTAAATTTTGTAGTTTGAAGGTTGGGCAGGGTGTATGTTTCTAGAATATGCTTTAGAACTCCAAAACATTTCTCGCTTATAACATCAGTGCCATAAAATTTGTATATAGCCGTTTTTAGAACATCATTCGCAAGACCATTGCATACGATACGGCAAAGGGTGATAAATTCGGTTTCAGTAATGTACGACATGATTTATGTGTTAGTTGGTTTAGGTGTGTTGCGATGGATTGTGTGTTGATTGAATACAAATCATTTTTTGGATTCAATTTTTTCTCTTATGTCTTATGTCTTATGTTTTATGTTTTATCTTATGTTTTATCTTATGTTTTAGGTTCTCTCAAAAGTAGCAAAACGATTGATAAAGCCATGGAATTGTTTCAGCTGCTTCTATATTCACAAGGGTTAAAGCTCCAAGTACATAGTATGCACCAAGAGATTTGCTATCTCTATCGACACCAGTATTCACTATTTTTTCTAAAACTTCGACAACAGCTTTTCTGACATTATCTAAATCATGCTCGACAAGGATATAATTCATGCTCAAGTTCTGAAATGGGGTACCGGATGGTGGACAAATGGCACGCTTCGTTTCATTCGTGATTTGTGCGCGATAATTCCAAATATCTACCAGTTCTCTCACAAACTTTATAATGTTTATCCGGTTAAGTGAAGTAAACCACGCAGGGGTGCTATAATTTCCGAGAGAATCAATATTTTGAAAAAGCGTCAAAATGCGCAATTCGACCGATTTTTTATTTGTAACTTCGGTCAAAACATCCTTAATATCAATATCGATATCAATATTCAATAACTTACCAATGCGTATTAGTTGTTTCATTTGATAAATCACCATTTTAGGTATGTCCATCCGATTGTATGGGTTTTTCGCCTCTGTATCTGATTTCTTAATCAAGTTGTAGAGAGAAAGGATATCAAACCCATAAATGAAACCATCTACATCCTTATAACTAAAGAATTGTGAATAGGGTATTTCATTGAGTTCTTCCATTGTAAAAAAGTCTGTGGGATTGGTACATATTTCTCTCTTCTTAAACGCAGGCCCATGTAACGAATCATATTTTCTTTGCAGCCCACCGCGAAAGATTTTCTGAATTTTTGCAACGAAGTAGGATAATCTCAAAAAGCAAAATATTCTGGCAACGACCTCTTTTTTGCTTCCTGATAATCTCAATTTATAGTGCTTCAAAAACTTTCGCAGTTGATCTTTATTATAATTATGCTCTAGAATGATTTGGTAATTTGTTGTGGTTGGAACAATAATATCATCATCATTTATTTTTTCAGTCTTTTTTGGAAAGCACATTTCTTTCTCGCATTTTTCATATATTTCTTTAATGAATGTATCACTATTTGAATTGGAATTTGTGCTTATTTTTGTATTTGTATCGATGTCGACGTAAGAATTTTTCATTTTTTTATCAAGAATTGTCATATACTATAAGATTAGAAAATTCTTTTTGAGTCATTTTACATTATAAATAAATGTTAATGCAGCTAGATAGTATAGACATATGACAAAAATTGTGACCTATTTTCATTTCATTTATAATTTCAAAAAAAATTGATTTAAAGCCAAGCCGCATATATAATGCATACAGAGCAAGCATGGCAGACACGATCGTTGACGGAACCCTTTTCAATAGCAATAACATTCGCTACTCCGCACCAAAGGCAAATGCCGCGGGTGGAAAGAGCGTTAATATTTTGAATAGTATGACAAAGAGCGGCCTTCGCATCGCAACTCCACTCATGTTGACATGGGGTGCGACGGAGTTCGAGGGAAATGGAAAGTTTGATATGTCGCTTCAGTTTCCGAATGATGAGTACAAGACTCAAGATTCTGAAGCATTTCTTAGAAATATGATTGCCTTTGAGCAAAAGATCAAGGACGATGCACTCACTTATTCGAAGGACTGGTTTGGCAAGGCGCACAAGAGCCCCGATGTGGTTGATGCGCTTTGGACACCTATGCTAAAGTACAGCAAGAACAGAGACACTGGTGAGTCTGACAAGACCAAGGCGCCTACGCTAAGGGTGAAGATTCCTATGTGGGAAGGCGTTTGGAAGTGTGAGGTTTATGACGAGGATGAGAACAAGTTGTTTCCCAATCCAGAGAACCCATGCGTTACACCGATTGATTTCTTGCAAAAGGGAACAAATGTTGCGTGCGTTCTTCAATGTGGCGGTCTTTGGTTTGCCAATGGAAAGTTTGGAATGACTTGGAAGCTCATTCAGGCTGTTGGCGCTAAGCAGAAGGCGTCATTGAGCGGCAAGTGCCTTATTAAGCTCAAGACGAGCGACAAGGAGAAGATCAAGGCGGCGCCAGAGCCAGATGAGGATGCTGACACGGGTGCGGATCTCAACGAGGGTACTACTCTTGTCGAGGATTCAGATGATGAGGAGGAAGAGGAGGTTGTTGCGGCACCGGTTGCAGTTCCAGCTCCTGCACCAGTTCCAGTTCAAGTTCCAGTTGTTCAGGCATCTAGTGAGGAGAAGGCAAAGAAGAAGGTTGTCAAGAAGAAGGTGGTAGGTGCAGGTGCGGAGGCATAAATTTATGATTACGTACACATATTGATTCTGTAAATAAAATAAAATAATGTAAATAAAATAATGTAAATAATAAAAAACGACTGTGATACAGTTGTGGTATAAATTTTATATTTTTTCATGAAAATATAAAATACACAAAAAATAAGAAAAATCCTAATAGGATTATATCATCATACATTTTCTTTGTCAATAGTTACTTTTAAAGATATATTTGAAATGATCTTGTTGATTTCTTCGGGTTCGCCGCCATTTGCTTCCGATACAATTTTCAAATACTTATCGCTATTTTTGTGACTTGAATCATTGTACCCCTTATGTGATTTCGTCCACTCGCCAACCTGCTTCGCATTCCTTATCGAAACGTGTCTTATGGCTCTTATTATTTTTTTCTTCTCTTCATTTTCTTTTTCCCATGCATTATTGTCTTTGATATAGAGTGTCTCTCGTTTAATATCACTACAATGAATTGGGCGTTTGTAAACATCTAACTGATTAAGACCATTGACAATAATATTGGAAATCCCTTTCACATAGCCAACCTCGGCTGTTTTTTCAAGATCTTGAAGTGTGAGTTTGAGAGAACCCACGAAATCCATGATATTCATTGCATCCTTGCATTTTTCATTCAAAAACATGTTAATATTAAATCTATTGTTGCAATTATTGTTACCGTGAATGGTTGTCGTTGGTTTCTGAGCTAATTCAAATAATTTATTGTTTTGTTCAATGAGCATTTGTTTGAATTCTTGATTCTCTTTCAATAAAAACGAGAGAAGGGCTTTGTCATCTTTTTTTGTTTGGCTTTCTGCCTCATACAGGTTTATAATTTCATTCTCATTTTCATTCTCATTCTCATTTTCATTCTCATTTTCATTCTCATTTTCATTTTGCAAAGAAGATTTGTGACATATTTTCTTATGCTTTGATAACCCTGATAAGTATTTATAAACCTTGCCACATTTACACTCGTGTATTTTTGCCTTGGAACTTTTTGGGTTATCCGGGGTGTTATCCATGTTATCCAAAGTTATCCGTTTATGTTTTTCAGTTTCCAAATGTCGCGAAAATTGACTAAAACGTGACGTGTTGTAGTAACAACCTTCGCATCGGAACTTTTGGAACTTTTTTGGAACTTTTTGGTTATCCATTAGTTCTTATAGATGGATAACAAAAAAAGTTCCTAAATTGTTTTTTGAAAAATCCAAATTTTTTTGGAAAAAATTATGGTCTCGCATTTTTAAAAGAAAATCCAGTTTCGCAGCATTATGCTCACAACCGGATTTTTCCAAATTTTTCATTTTTTTAAAAAGTAGGAAAGTATTCGGAAAGTGAAAATTGGACATTTTAAAATGTCCAAAATCGAAAACCCGGGGGTACTTTTGGGGAAGGATTTTCTCTCTTTTCTTTAAGCCCGGATTTCAAAAAATATATATATATTTTGAAAGGGCTTAAAGACGGGTTGGGTAGTGTAGGGGGCGGGCAAAGCGCACAAAATAAAAATAAAAATATAGTATTCTGGTGTAATAATACTATATTTTGAAAAAATTAAACAAAAGTAATTTTAATGTGAATATCAGATTTTTTGGAAATATTATACATGTCTTTCTCATTTATTTCTGATATTCCTTCGTGTTTCATACAAATATATTGAACCCTTTGCATTTTAAGGTCGTTTAATTGTATAACGCACGACCTTTTACCTATTTGAAAGGTATAACAAGTAGACTCGAAGAGAGAAACGGATAAAGGTATATCTATATCTACAATAAGATTATTATTCTCATCAATTGAAATATGATCCGGTAATTCGGGAATGCATTTTACAATAATATCAGACCCGGTGCCTGCACCATCAAAATAGAGTTCATCATGCCATAATGGAACAAAATACAGTGTGTTGTTAAGCTCTAATTTGTATATATTATTCTCTAATAAATCGTCTATACTGGGGTTCAATATATAAACGCAATCTTCCTTGCATTTTTCTAATACTATTTCTCTCACGGTTGCAATCGTATCACTACTAATATGAAGGATGTTTTTATATTTGGAGATAAAACCGTAGACTTCCATAGCTCGTTCTTTACTTAGGTCTTCAAACAGTTTCAGAGTTATCTTTTTACAACCAGAAACGACATCGCCAATGATTGAGGAAATGATGTCATTATAGTCGCCTTTCATCATTCCAAATATAAAAGTTTTTAATATGCTATCGTATGACGAATTTGTTTGATTTCCTTCATTCTCTTTATCATCAAATTCGCAATTATCGTTATCTTTTTCGGATATACTTATTTCTCTCTTTAAAAATTCATAGGCATCATTGATTTCTTGAAATTTTTCCTTTGCTTCTAAACTATTCCCATTTTTATCTGGATGATATTTGAGTGCCATTTTGTGATAACGTTTTTTTAAGTATTCCAAACTCAAATGATTACCACGCCATTGAGCTTTTGATAAATCTATATCTAATGTCTCTAATGCTATTTTATAATCCATATTTTATTTAAAATATGATCTAGTTACATATTTATATTTTAATTTATGTAAAATATAAACATTTCACTATGTTACTATGTAAAATTACTAATAATTATTGTTAAAAAGAAAAAGTAATTTTCCAAATGATATATTGGTCTGTAGTTGTTATTATAATATTGAAAGAAAGTGTATGTTTTGATTAAAATATCAGACAAGTTGTTAGGTTTTATTTTTCCTTCTTTTATTAGCGTAGATAGAATGTACCAGATACAATGAGTAATGTCTAGGTTGTATATTAAAATATCATACAACATATCTCTGAACTTTAAAAATTTTAAATGATTTACATTTTTGATACAGTCTATGATTTTATCACAAATTATTTTATAGTTTTGTAAAACCACTAGATCACTCGGTTCATGAAGATTTTTTATATTTGTAATAGTATTAACTTGTATTTTCGGGATTAATTTTTGTTTCAAACATTTGTTATATGCGGTTTTTGAAGGCCTAGGAATATGTATTATTTCACAGCAATTTAAAACATTATCTGGTATAAAACTTATTTCTTCAGTAAGTAAAATAAACTTCAAATCTATTGGGCTCGTGGTGTTCTGTTGCATGTAACTATAAAAATTTTCTAATAATTCATTGTGAATATCATTGAAATATTTGCAAACTATGATGCCAGATTTCTCCATTTTTGCGGAAATAATATCAATAATTTGTTGATAAATTTCATGCCAGAGGAGTTTTGAATTGCAACCCAAGAGAGACATATCAATCTCATAATGTATATCGCTAATCTTGAAAAAATATTGCTGTTTATTGTAGGTTATACTTATCTTTTTTTCATATTTGAGGTCAGTAGGACTGTATTTTTTGATAGAGCGCAGCATTTGTGTGTACTTACCGATACCAGCAGGCCCATAAAAAATCAGGTTTTTAAGTTTTTGAATGGCGGCTGGGAATTTATTGAAAAATTTCTCTAATTTTGGATGCAAATTTTCTTTTTGACTTGTTAATATATATTCTTCAAAGTGAGTCTCATGAAATTTCATATTTTTCTCTGTGTATTAGTTTAATAGACGTTTTTTATTTATATCTGTTTAACGCGGCATTCTCAAAGGTGGAAAAGGTGGATATATATAAATCTTGGTACAAACTTAAAAACATGATTGAATGTTATAACAACCGACATATGAATATTGTTAAAACATTAGACCAGTACAATGATAATTGTATATATTTTTGCGATCCAATAAAAAATAATGTGATGGATGATGGTAATTTTATAAGAATATTATACTCAACTTCTACATTTACGCTGAATGGTGTATATTTATTAATACGTTTGAATGATATTTATGTTGAAAAATACTACAATAAATACAAATGCATATTTAATTCAAATGGGCATAAAGAAATGATTGAACGTGTAAAAATGATTGAAGACAATTTATTAAAAAAAATTAATATTAAAAATAAGATGCCTCAAAATAAAATATATGAGCAATTGAAGAATGGAAATATAAAGATTTTTTCAGAAATAAATCCAAAAACAGCGACGAACACTTTTTTATTAAAAATATCGGGTGTGTGGGAAACTGATACCAATTATGGTGTCACATATAAATTTTCAAAAATCAACCATCCGTAGAAAAGTATTTTAAAATGGATGCTAAAATCAAAACGATACAAACGTTAATCACGCCAACTAAATAAGCAAAACTACTATACATTTTCGAAAGGGTTCCCGTTTCTTTGAAATTAGAAGATTGCATACCATTGTATGTAATATACAATTGCATCAAAATGAATGCGATAGTGAGTTTGCTAAATAATGCATATCCATTGCTCACGTGGCCGCTGTTAATTTTATCTTTAAATGTTATGATTAAATATAAAGTAAATGCTAATATACCAATCAAAAGAAGGAAAGGCCCAACATTAGTAAAAAATGTGAAAAAGAAGCTTGTTCTATTTGGATCTGGGCGATTTAATATTTTTGTGATTAAAAATCCAATGATAAGAATGATACCTGAACTTATAAATGTATACGAAGAAATCGAAATATTTGCATTTGAAGTACTATTAATAGATAGCGCAATAATAGATAATATTGTACCGACGAATATTAAGCCGCTATATATAATTTTGAATACTTCGTCTTCTGTGTTAGGCATTTTATAATATTGGTATAATATATTTTTTTGTTATATAGTATTGTCTTCTGGTATTTTGATATACTTTCTAAAAGTGTAAAACTACAATTTTGCTATATTTTTTCTAAAAGTATGAAAGTACAATTTTGCTATATTTTTTCTAAAAGTATAAAAAAGTATAAAAAAGTATATAAAAGTAAATAAAATAAAAACTTCTAAATTATTACTATATGAGCAGGTTTAATACATCAACGAATCATCCTTTAATTCCTAATTCTCAAGAATATCTAGTTTACAAAAAAATAGTATCCATTCATTCAGAGGATAGAGATATAATAAAATATCCATCCGCTAGCGATTTTGAAATTGAATTACCACAAGATTATTTAAATGTTCGTAATGTTACATTATCTTCATGGAAATTTCCAAATAATTATAACGTATTTAGTTTACAAAACAAAAATATAACAATTAATTTTCAATTGTTACCGTATAATCCAGGTGAATTACCAAATTCTATTTTTAATGGATTACAAAACGCTATCTTTGTAGCATTAAATAGTAACTTTGGACAAGATTTTTTTGTTACAATTGAATCAGGAGCGTATAATCCAACGCAAATGGTTACAGAGTTAACAAATAGATTCAATAAATCTGTAACTGATTATATTATTGATACTATAGATAAGGCGTATTTAGATGAGTTTATGAATCAAGGAGGGTATACAGATTTTGTTATTGTTTATAATGATGTGTCCCAAAAAATATGGTTTGGTAATAGAAGTAGTGAATTTCTTTTGACTTACAACACAGCAATGAATGAAGAATTTTATACCGAAGTAACATGTTGTAAACAGCCTAGAGTTCCAAGTTTTTCTAATTGGGGTCTACCCTTTTTTTTAGGGTTGACTCGCTGTCCAGAATTTTCGATTTCATGTAATGAAGACGCTGTTTATTTTTATTATGGTGATGTGAAACCTGGCGATGGTGGGAAATGGTTGACCCCAAACCCCAATCTTCCTGGTTGTAAAGTGCATTTTGTAGAGGCGCCACAAAAGGTAAATTTATTAGGCGAGGCTTATTTTTATTTAGATATTAGTTTACTAAATAACATTGATGAAACATATCCTTTCAATGCTTCTACCTTCACTTGTATAACAAATGAAACCAATGGAAAAGTTAATTCAGCATTTGCAAAAATAGCTGTTCCTACATTTGCAAACACTCAATGGTTTGATACAGAAAAGGAAGCCTATAAGATTTTTGACCCGCCTGCAGAGAGAATCCGACGTCTAAAAATAAAAATCAGGTATCATGATGGTACACCTGTAAACTTTGATTCTCAATCCTTTAGTTTTTGTTTGCAATTTACATTATTTACGCCGCAAAAAAAATTAGGATACAATTTAACGCTTATTTAATGCAACTTTTAGAAAAAGTTGCGCAAAATCGTTATCTTTACATTTAGTTCTTTTTTCTAAAATTTCTCATGATATTTTGTACAACTTTTTCTAAAAAGTTGTACTTAGTGTATCTTATATTTTTCCTCTATCCACTCTTTAATCGTATTCACGTTACAAATTTGAATGTCATTCGAAAACCCGTTCAACTGATAAAATTGCGGCCTTTTCATTTTACTTGTTTTATAAAAAATATACGCGCCATATTTACCATTTCGAATGCTAATAGTCGGCGATACTTCTCTCACAATATCATTTTCTTTTTCTAATATTTTGACAATATCTTCAAACGAGATATTTTCAATAGGACGATTCCCAAAGCATTTCAGAGATTTCGTATTTTTACCCCATGTAACATAAAGACCAAATTTCCCATTTTTCAACATAAAATCTTCGCCATTATGTTGCCCCAATATGCGATCGCTTGATTTTCTAACCTCTGTGGAAACAATGTCATCTATCACATATTCACCCGCTTCCAATTTCTGTAAATCAATATCTTTTTTAACCGGCTTAAAGGAAATCTTGTCACCTTCTTTATCTGGATCAGGCAAACATTTAATGACAGGCCCATGCTTACCTATTGTGTATACATGCTGTTCATCTATTTTTATTTCATGCTTTTTCTCTCCGGTTTCTTTAAGTTGATTTATCAAAATATCTATTTGGGTCAGACATTCTGCACAAATTGTATGCCAGACTTTCTCTCCTTTTGCGATTTGGTCGAGAGCATTCTCCATTTCTTTTGTGTAATCATAATTGAAAATACTTTGAAAATGCTTGTCTAAAAATTGGGAAACAATTGTGCCAACTTGTTGAAGAACTAATTTGTTTTTTTCATTGCAAAAGTCGCGGTCTGTTTCTATTTCGTAAATCTCGTCATTTTCCATTTCATAGTCTTTGCATTTTATTTTTATGCCAGGTACATCTTGCCGCTTTACATAACCGCGATCTTGTATTTTATCTACAAGCATGGCAAATGTAGAAGGGCGACCAATTCCATTTTCTTCTAATATTTGCACAAGTTTTGCTTCCGTATAATGCATTTTAGTATCTGACAAAGTCAATTTACACTGAATCTTTTTATAAGGAATTTCATAGTTTTGCTTTATGGTTTGCAAATAGTGATATTCTTTGTTATCGACCTCGTATTTCTTTTTCACAATTTTCCAGCCAGGAAAATCAATATTTTCACTAGTATACGAATATTTATTATCGCAAACGGCGGTAATGGTTGCCGTTATTGTATTAAAACTGGCCTTTTCCATGCAACTCTCTAGGGTATTTTCCCAGATTAGTTTGTAAAGTCGCTTTTCTCTCGCTTCCATTTTTTCGGGAAGATCTTTTAAATGAATATTTGTTGGCCTTATCGCTTCATGTGCCTCTTGGGGTGGCGGTTTTTCCGCGAGTGGTGCTTTCGTTGCTTTCGTTGATTTTTTTTTCTTTTCAAGCGCAACACTTGGTTCTTGATTCGCTCCAGTAATTAAATCCGTAATATTCGCATTCACATAATTTTCGTTATAGTGTGTTTTAATATATTTTTTGGTTTCATCAATAAAACCCGCGCAGTACTTCTTACTATCCGTTCTCATATACGTAATATACCCACCTTCATAGAGAGTCTGACATATTTTCATTGTTTCTTTCGGAGAGATATGCAACTCATTGTTTGATGCCTGCTGCAATCTTGAAGTTGTAAAAGGTTCCGGTTGCGCTTTAAATACCTTTACTGGTTTTGTGCACGAATATGCGTGTTTGAAATCTGTGGATTTTTCTAAAAAGTCGATTAATTCATCTTCGTCATTGTACTTTTTTGAGAGATCAAAGGGAATGCATTGATTTGTAAAATATCCAGTCGTATTATATTTTTTAACACCTGGGTGTGAATCAATTTCTTTTTGATTATCGTAAATTAAACGCAGCGCGGGTGTTTGACAGCGCCCTGCAGAAAGGCTATTGTCAACATTTTTTGCCACATAATTCCACAAAATGGGAGAGATCTTGAAACCAACAAGTAAATCGAGAATTTGTCTTGCTTGTTGAGCATGTACTATATTCATATCAATTGTTCTCGGGTTTCTTATTGCAGTTTGAATAGCGGTCTCTGTAATTTCGTGGAAAACAATGCGCTTTGTTTTCTCTACGCTTAAATTGAAAAGCATACAAATATGCCAGGCAATAGCTTCACCTTCGCGATCATCATCAGTTGCTAGTATTACCTCACTTGATGTAGCTATTTCTTCGCGAAGTTGCATTATACGTTTTGTTTTGATTGGTTCTTGGATATTTGTGTATGTTGGTTGAAAATTATTGTGAATATCTATGTTTTTGAGTGAAGACAACTCTCTCAAATGACCAAAACTAGCGACGCATTTATAACAAGGCCCAAGATATTCTTCTATTTTTTTACATTTTGCAGGAGATTCAACAATAACAAGCGTAATAGATGGTTTGTTATTTACATATTTTTTTGGCATCGTAAAAATATATTCTACATTATATAGTACAATATATTTAAGCTCTTTTTTCGTTTAGGCATGAGTCAGGGCTTGCGCCGTTGGATTCGGTTTTAGAACAGCAAAAATTATTATTCCGATCACTATCACTGCGGGAATACCAACAGCCATAACGAGGTGCTTAGATTCTGGTGATATTTGACCACCTTTCCCTCTCCATCCACCACCCGACATACCTCCTAAAGCCGGTGCCAAAAAACCAAGAATAACAGCAATAACTATTACAAAAATAATTATAGTTGCCAACATGTTTACATTATATTTTGATAAAAATAATATTTTTTTGAATATCTTTCAATCAATAGGCGTCGTCAAAATAGCCAGCTTCCAACCATTTTGCAATGCGCGATGGGTGCAACGCAACACGTATTAATTCTTCACGAATTACATCTTTCCTTCTTTTTAAAGCAGGATAATCATATGAGGCATTTTCAAAAGAATGCTCTAATTCTATAGTTCTAACGATGATATCATCATAATCTTTTAAATAAACATTAATGCAAGTATGTAAATAATGAAGTGGTTGAAAATGGTAATAAAATTCAGGTAAATGTAATAAATGGGGATATAAAAAATATTTCTCTCTTGGTTGCTTATAATTAATGATTTTGTTCCATCCAAGATCATTTATGTTCCATACATAAAGGGGTTTCACATAGATCCCGGTATATCCCTCCTCGCAATTATATCTATAATTTTCAACGACACCAATAAATAGTGTTCTTACATATTTTAAATTCGCGAATGTTGAAGTATTATCGTAAAAATGCCCTGTATATTTGATTATATTACCAATATCAATGTTAATCTTCATTTTATTTTTTTTTAAAAGAACTAGTTTGTTATTAAAAAGTTCAATTTTCATAATCTCTATCAAATATATATATATATAATCATAGTAATATCTAAAACATGTTTAAGTTATTTTTTTTAAGTTCTAGCGTTTAGATGTAGAGTTAGATATAGATTTGAATTCCTTCCAACTGATTTTTATAGGTTCTCTATATTCCACACGTTGGTTGTCATTCTCGTGCTCTTTATCCAATTTTTCCGATTTTTTGAGAGCACTATCAATATATAGTTCCTTTAAAAGAGTACCAACAGCAAAGGATCCTTCATGTTGATCCAATTTTCCATCCTCGATATTTCGCAAGACATCGAGAAATTTATTCAAAATATTGAGGTCAATTTCATCCTTCTTAATTTTGTTGTAAATATCGGTGTAGTAGGTGAATAAAAAATTGCATTCGCTCATTGATTCTAAAAGTAATTGATCCGGGTCATCGCGATATTTAGCTTTTAACAAAATCAAATTATTGATATCGTTTTTAAGAATGTGGCTATGCTTTAAATCGCGGATTAGTTGCGTTTGGTCTTCAACATTGTTCGCTTGAATCATTTTTTGCAATTGAAGGCGCGACCTTTCGTCCATAATTGTATTATCCATAATATTATAGAATTGTATATTTTTTATTTTTAAACGTTTTATATCTTCTTATATTATATTATATGACTGTATCCGGCCTTTCTACTAATCCATCAACAAATGCATATCCTGCTATGCAAGTAAATGCAACAACTGGAAGCCCACAACAAGCAGCATTACATAGTTTTACAGCAAATCAAGCTGCGACAGCAAAATTGAGTAAATTATCTGGTGGTAAACACAGAAGACGTAAATACAGGGGTGGACAAACCGCTGTACCAGTTCCTCAAGCAACTATGCTATATAGTGACAAATCCTACCCATCTGTAAATGATAATATGAAAAATTTGGCTGCAATAAGTAATCAAGGGGCAGCAAATGCGGCTTTTGATGGAAATGCTGCTATTACTAAAGGAGGATACCGTACAAGAAAAACAAAGAATTTGTTATGGGGATGCTATAGTGGTGGTTCCACTTTTAAAAAATCCACTTTTAAAAAATCCACTTTTAAAAAAAGTGGAGCAAAATCAAAATCAAAATCAAAATCAAAATCAAGAAAGTCTAGAAAACACCATAAATCTAGAAAATAGAAAAGTCTAAACTAGACAAAGAATTATATAATAATATAATAATATAATGCCTACTGGAAAAAATTGGTTTCATTTCATATATGTGCAAGCCATATTTATAATTCAAATCGTATCTATTTATTATTTTATTTCATTAAAAGAAATTCAAGATAATTGGCCTATTTACCGTTGCAATCCAATGTATATGCCATTAGCAAGTAATATGCAAGAAAATTTCGTCTATTGTGTTCAAAATATGCAATCTAGCTTCATGGGATATTTATTGCAACCTCTAACATATGTTACTACACTATTGGGATCTTTAGGAGGTGATATTATGGTTGCAGTAAATGATGTTAGAGAGATGTTCAACAAAATACGAACATTCATGACATCTATTATCCAAAGTGTTTTTGGTGTTTTCTTGAATTTAGTTACTGAATTTCAAAAGATTACCATTGGAATAAAGGATTTAGTTGGAAAACAAATAGGAACAATGGTTACCATGATGTACGTAATGGACGGAAGTATGAAAACCATGCAAAGCACCTGGAATGGTCCCCCTGGTCAACTTGTCAAAGCACTTGGTCACTGCTTTGACCCATCAACGTTGTTACAATTAAAAGATGGGCGTATTGTTGAAATGCAAGATGTGAATTTGGGAGATGTATTAGAGGACGGAAGCATTGTTAATGCGGTAATGAAAATACATAATGACGGCAAAGAAAAACTGTATTGTTTGAATGAATCAGGAGTGAATGGCGAACCCATATATGTAACAGGATCTCATTTGATTTTAGATAATAATAGTGGTAAATTTATATATGTTGAAGATCATCCTGCGGCTATTCTAGAGAGAAAAGAAGTGCGAAATCCGAAATTTTTTAGTTGCCTGATAACAAACACACATACAATGAAAATAGGAAAGGAAATTTTCTGGGATTGGGAAGATTATATAATAAAACTCTCTGATTTTAGAAAAAGGATGAAGAAGAGTGAAATTTTCTTCGAGTAAATTGTGTATAGGAAGAAAAAATTAGAATATTATCCAATCACTATATATGGATAATATTCAACAAAGCTCAAATAAAATAAAAAAAATGTATGAAAATTTGACTTATTTAGATCAATATGGTGGTCAGGTTTTGCTATTTATTATTTTGACTCTCATTGTATTCTTGGTTTATTCTTATTGCGCAATTATGTTGAATGTACAACCTATAAAAGATGATTGGGTTAATCAAAGGTGCAAACCAAGCGTAATGCCTTTTGCTGGTTTTATTAATAAACCTGATGGCAAAACCATTAGCGAGTTTACTCAAGAAAATTTCACTTATTGCATTCAAAATATATTAAAGTCTATAACCGGGGATGCAGTACAGCCATTGACATACACAACCACTCTTTTGCAAAATTTGTATTTAGGGCTCATGAAGAATATCCAAAGCTCTCGTGAAATGATAAATAATGTTCGAAACAGCATGGGCGATGTTGCGAAAGAAATAATGGGTAGATTTCTGAATATAATGACGCCATTGCAACAAATCATAATTGGAATGAAAGATGCAATGGGGAAAATCCAAGGCATTTTAACCGCCGGTCTTTATACTAGTTTAAGTGGGTACTATGCACTTAAAAGTTTATTGGGTGCAATTGTTGAGTTCATTGTAATTATTTTATTAGTTTTAGTCTCGATCATTGTTGTACTTTGGATTGTTCCTTTTACGTGGCCCTTTGCCGCGGCAAATTCAGCGATTTTCTTGGCAATTGCAATACCATTGACAATCATTGTCGTGTTTTTAACGCAAGTTTTAGGTATACATACTACAGCTGTGCCACAATTAAAGTGTTTTGATAAAAATACACAAATAGAATTAGATAATGGAGAGAAAGTAGACATTTCAAACATAATTATTGGTGACGTTTTAGCTGGCGGCAGCATTGTAACCGGCAAAATGACAGTAGACGCAAGTGATTTGGATATGTATAATTTGAATGATGTCCTTGTAAGCGGGTGTCATGTCGTAAAATGTGAGAACGCATGGATTCCAGTATCCGAGCATCCAATGAGCAAAAAAATCAAAAATTATAAAAAACCATATGTGTTTTGTTTGAATACGACGGAAAAAACCATAATCATAAATGATATAGTATTTACCGATTGGGATGAAATTTATGATGAAAGTTTGCTTAAAAAGAAGGAGTTTATTTGTCAGAAATATTACGCATCAGAACCTAACGCGAAATCAGAGGAAATACAGAATGAAGAGATACACAAATATTTAGATGGTGGATTTTATGAGAATACTATAATACGATTGAAAAATCGGACGATCAAGAGAATAAAAGAAGTACGAATCGACGATATTTTAGAAAATGGGGAAAGAGTATATGCTATCGTAGCAATTGACGGAAAAAACGTAAAAGAACAGGTAGTAGTCAATTTAGGCCCAAATAAATATTTTGTGGGTGGTCCAAATATTCATTTTATTGATGAAAATTTAGGACAAACTTCTATTTTTGAAGTAAACAGTGTTTACAAAACAACTAGAAAGAACCCGGCGACAAAATTATATCATTTGGTAACAGATAAGGGTACATTCAAATTGGGCGATTTGATAATAAATGATTATAATTCATGCATAGATTTTGCGAATGTTTAAGAAAACAAAGAAAACATTAATGTCGTTAAAAAATTATTATCTATGAAATATGTATAATAATGGAAATCACGCTTTTCGGATATAAATTTAGAGTTGAAATATTGATATTGATTGTTATTGTTTGGTTAGTTTTGAGTGGCCATTTATTGTGTTCATGCTCAAAATTCCCTTTAATGGAAACTTTTGTTGGATCCTACGATAAAAAACATAAGAAAGAAGTAAAAGGTGGAAAAGGTGGAAAAGAAGGATTTTCTGGTGCAATCAATGACGGAGAATCTTCCTCGTATTCTTTAGGTAGTTACAATGGTGTTATTATGCCTACGTCAACTTGGGGGCAACCCACTTTAGAAGTAGTTGCAGGTAAACCATTGGATCAAGGCGTGCAAAATATCTTGAATCGTGAGCAACAACCGGTTCCCCTTCCTGAAGGCGAACTAAACATGTTCGAAACTACACCATTCAAACCAGAATGCTGCCCCAATGCATATTCTAACAGCAGTGGTTGTGCTTGCATGACCGTGGACCAGTATAACTATTTAATTACTCGCGGAGGCAATAATGTGCCTTATTCTGAATACTAAAATATAATATAAAATATAATTATATCTATATTATAATGTTTAGTGGAAAAAGATTTAGAACAGGAAGTAATTCATATGGACAGTTTTGGTATGGCAAGGGAACCGATTTTCCTGGATTTTTATACAAAAAAAATGTAGGTGTTGGTGGTCGCCGAAGCACAAAATTTAATGCGGGTGGAAACACGACGTGTAATACCCCCCAATACATATATAACAAATATTCTCCAGGGCAAGGTGGCGTCGGGGCAAGTTCTATTGCTAATCGCAGAGCTAAAAACAGATTAGCTACAATTTGTACAACAAACTCTTGCTTTCCTTGTTACATGACGCTCGGACAATATAGCAATTATACGCATAATCCTAATGGATTTATTCCTTGCCCTGCACCTTCATCCCCATCGGTGATTCCTGCACCTCCTATTACAAAAAATAATTTGTAATCATAATGTCGATAAAATCCGTGCTTATTAGTTACCAGTTATAATACAAACATTTTAGGTTTATAGGTTTAAATAGTATTTTTCTTTTCAAATACTATTTATATATATTTTTATAATGACAACTTTAGACGAAAGTTTTTTAATGAAAAAGGCTTGCGACATATCAAAAGAAAGCGTGAATAATGGATGTGGGCCGTTTGGTTGTATCATTACTGATATGAGTAATAATATTGTCTTTGAAGGGAATAATAAAGTCACAGAAGAGAATGACCCAACAGCTCATGCAGAGATTGTAGCTATTCGTGGTGCTTGTAAAAAAATGAATACATTTGAGTTATCTAATTGTAAATTATTTACCAGTTGTGAACCTTGTCCTATGTGCTTATCAGCAATTTATTGGGCAAGAATTAAACACGTATATTATAGTAATACGCGCGATGATGCTAAGAATATTGGCTTTGATGATGCATACATTTATGATGAATTGAATAAAGATAATTCAGAGAAAAGTGTTACATTAGAAAGAATAGAATCAGATAATGCTCTTGATAGCTTTAACATATGGAATAATAAGAGAGAGAAAATTCTGTATTAATAAAAATAAAATGTATTTGCATTTGTATATGTTCAATTGGTCTTTTTGACATTAGTAAAATCTTGCATGCATTTTTCACAATAATATATCACCTTACTTGTATCCGGAGTTAAATCAATTAAGTCTCTTACAATCTCATGATCACACAATTTATTATCATGAGAAAAAAATTTGGTTTCATCTGTGGAGTTTATTTTTTCTAGTAAAAATTTCTTCATGTGCGCTATGAATAGTATTAATTTATACGTTTATACGTTTATATCATTTTTTTTTTGCAATTTTTAGCAAAAGATACAATTGCAAAGGAGGGGTTCGGGGAACCATGGGTTCCCTGATTTAGAGGTACATACTCTGGTAAGACATGTTAATTTCAGGTCTCTTAATCAATTTATCAACTACCGCTGGTGTAATCGTAAGCGGGAATTCTACCTGAAGCGACATGTCCTCTTCGAATAGATTAGATCCAGGCTTCATAAGTCTGTACAAATTTAGTTTCGTATGAATAATTTCAAGGCAGCGCTTCATATTTCTAACACCATCCTCCTTCTTGCAATGTGTCTCAATAATGTAGCCAATGGTTTCATCGGGAATAATGATTTCGCCCTCATCAAATTTAACTTGTTCCCTAATCCTCGGCAAAAGGTACTTGTTGCAAATAATCGTCTTTTGATTTCGTTCATATCCCTTGGTATGAATCTTGTACATTCTGTCGCGCAAGATGGGATTGATCTTGCTTTCGTCATTGTAACTGAATATAAAGAGACACTTGCTCAGGTCAAAATCGATCTCCGCAAAGTATTTATCGTGAAATTGATTGTTTTGAGAGGTGTCTGTCAAATGCGTCAAAATCCCAGCAATCTCTTCGCCCTTGGGCGTATCACTTATCTTGTCCAACTCATCAAAATAGATGACTGGATTCATTACCTTACTGTCAATCAGGATTTGTACAATTTTACCCCAAGTGCTCCCTTCGTAGGTGTACGAATGACCCTCTAAGAAACTGCTATCAGTAGCACCACCAAGCGCAATGAAAGCAAAAGGTCTATTTAAAATCTTACTTATGCCTTCCTTTACTAGAGACGTCTTACCAGTACCAGGTGGTCCTTGAATAGCGATAGCTGTGCCAATCGCATCGGGATTTGTAATCAGCTGGCCCATCATTTGCATAATTTGCATTTTTGCATCATTCAGACCATACACCGCAGCATCTAAAGTATTTTTGGCTTGTTCCATAAATTCATGGCATTGCTCAACTCCGTGTGAAATGTGAACAGGTAGCGTCTCCGTTTTACCAAAAGGAATGCGCATAAAAGTATCAACCCAGTTCTTTATCTTGTAATATTCACCAGATCCGGGTTCCATATAGCGCAGTGAATTGATTTTCTTGATCGCTTCTGCCTTAAAATGTGCAGGCATATTGGATTCCAAAAGCGTCATCCGGTAAGGTTTTTCAATCCTTGTGATTTTATTGATTTCGCGAATTTCTGTCAAGATCTTCTTCTGTTGTTCAATTTCGAGCTTTTCAAAAAATGTGGAATCATTCATTGTATTTTTATCCTTGATGATCTTTTTGAAGATTCTACAATTCTTCGCCTTTTGCTTTTTGCTCTTCTTTTCCTTTTTTGCATTAGCTGCAGCAATCTTTTCCTCGCACATTTTAATGCAATCTAGAGTTGTAGGGGAGTTGGTTTTTTCATAAATTTCCTTCAATTGTGCGAGAACTTCTTCTGGATTGTCTTCTTTTGCAGCACCCTTTTTAGGGTTTTCAACGTCAGTAAGCTTTTCCTTTTTGGTTTGGGATCGCGTTCGCTTCTTTTTTAGCAGTTTTTCATCTTCCTCATCCTCTTCCTCATCCTCTTCATCGCTTTCAGAATCGGATGAGACAGATTCATTTTCATCCTCTGTTTCATCATCGTCATCGTCATCTTCCCACTCGTCGTCATCGTCGCCCCATTCGTCTTCATATTCGTCTTCGCCCTTTCCACCAATAGTAAAGATAATATTGAATTTGTTGGATTTTTTCACCCCCACGCCATCATCAGCATCCTCTTCCTCGTCGTCGTCGTCGGTTTCCCAAACATCTTCATCCTCTTCATCATCGGAATCCTCCTCTACAACAACCTTCTTTTTTGATACAGTTTTCTTGCTTTTTCTTGATTTCTTTGTAATAACTTCTTCTTCACTTTCATCGCTTGCGTCATCGTCGTCGTCCTCTTCCTGACGCGCCTTCTTTTTATTACTAGGCTTTTTTCTGGGATTTCTTTTAGAACGTCTTTGAACAATTTCTTCTTCTTCATCGTCTTCTTCCTCTTCAGAATCATCCATCAAATCCTGCTTTTTCATAGAAGACTTTAACTTTTCTCCCGCCTCTATTTTTTTGTCTAAATGTTTAGAGGGGAAAATTTTCTTCAAAAACTTTCTGTATTCGTGAACATCCATCTCATCTTCGTCCTCGCTGTTCATTGAACTATTATTATCGTCGTCAGAATCTTGGTTGCGCTTCTTTTTCTTAGCCAACTCCTCGGATTTCTTGGAGCGCTTAGTATCCTTCTTGGAACATTTAGTTTGTGCGTCACGAGCCATTCTTGTGATATGTATCTATTATTTTTCATTTTATATTGAAATCAATTTTTATTTATTTGGAAATAGGAAAATAGGAAAATAGGAAATAGGAAATAGAAAAATAAGAAAATAAAATATGATAAAATGAGAATTTCTTATTTTAATCAACTTGGGTAAAATAATATAAAAAAATTGATTTCAAAACAATCTAAATATTATTGTAGTAATATAAGGAGATGTCAAAAAACAGCAGTTTCAAAACAAGTAATCCCTCTAAAATTATTGGGATTCAATTCAGTATTTTATCTCCTGATGAAATACGTAAAGGATCCGTTGCTGAGATTACTAGTCGCGATACCTATATAAATAATAAACCAGTCATTGGCGGTCTGTTTGATCCGAGAATGGGTGTGCTTGAGCCGGGGCTAATTTGTCCTACGGATGGTTTGGATTATATGCAGACACCTGGATATTTTGGTCATATTGACCTGGCGCGGCCTGTATTTTACATTCAGTATTTGAGCACAATACAAAAAATCTTGCGATGTGTTTGCTTTAAATGTAGTAAGCTTTTGATAAGTAAAGAGAAATACAAGCAGGCGTTGAAAATTATTGGCGATGCGAGATGGAAATATGTGTTTTCTTTGGCTAGCAAGATAAAACGTTGCGGCGAAGATACCGAGGACGGTTGCGGTTGTTTGCAACCAAATAAAATTAGGAAGGAAGGGCTTGCCACGATCTTTGCCGAATGGAAGAATGAAAGCGACGATGGAGATGGCGGGAACGAAAACATTGTTATAAAATTGGTTCCTGAGATGGTTCTCAAGATATTTAAGAGAATTTCTGACGAAGATGTTTCTTTTATGGGGTTTAGCCCAATTTGGTCGCGCCCTGATTGGATGATTTGCCAAGTAATGGCTGTCCCGCCTCCGGCAGTGAGACCTTCGGTAAAGCATGATGCGCAACAGCGCAGTGAGGATGATTTGAGTCATATCTTGGTGAATATTATCAAAACGAATAAAACGTTGCAAGAAAAGATTCAGAACAACTCTCCGGCGAATGTGATTGATGACTGGACTACGGTATTACAGTATTATGTAGCGACGCAGGTAGATAATAAGATTCCTGGTGTCGCGTCTGTTGCGCAGCGTTCTGGCCGTCCTTTGAAGTCAATCAAGGATCGCTTGAATGGTAAGGGTGGGCGTATGAGAGGGAATTTGATGGCAAAACGTGTAGATTTTAGTGCGCGTTCAGTCATTACTGCGGATCCGAACATCTCTATTCGTGATTTGGGTATTCCTATGAAAATTGCGAAGAACATTACCAAGCCTGTAGTTGTCAATGGGATCAACAAGGCGTTTCTGACAAAACTGGTATTGAATGGGCCTGAAGAGTGGCCTGGTGCTAAAATTTTGGAGAAGAAAAATGGTGAATCTATCACCTTGAGATATGTAGATAGGAAATCGATTGTACTTGAGGAAGGGGACATTGTTCATCGTCATATGATGGATGGTGATCCGATCCTTTTCAATCGCCAACCGACTCTTCATAGAATGAGTATGATGTGTCATATTGCGAAAATCATGAAACGTGGTGATACATTTCGCATGAATGTTGCTGACACAAAACCATACAATGCGGATAGACAATTCGTGACAATATAAGTCACAAGCCATCATTGTCCGCAACAGGGAGCGTGAAAAGCGTGAAACTCCCTAGTCGTTAACTCACTTTTGAATTTAATATAAAAATAAAGTGCTCTTATAATATAATACATAATGGAATTTAAAAATAATTATGATTTAGGATTGAAGAACAAAATAATAAACGATGAAACTCTTAGATGGGTTGAAATTTATAAAATTAGAAATAAAATTAATCAAAAAGCATACATCGGACAAGCAATTTCTCATAGAAAAAATAATGGTAGATATTATCCAAAAGGAATGGAAGGCAGGTTTAAAGAACATATAAAAGAATCTAGGCCAAAGCAAAAATATCATTGCAATGCTTTAAACAATGCAATTAAATCTTATGGTAAAGAAAATTTCATCATTGAGTTACTTCATACATGTAGTATAGAGGAAGCAAATAAAATAGAGACGGATGAAATAAAAAACAATAATTCGCTTGTTCCTAATGGATATAATATAAATAAAAGTTGCAATTCTTTATTACCTTCAATTGAAATGAGGAAAAAAATTTCAGAAGGTAATATTGATACACATTATAAAAGACATATTAAAAAATTTGAGAATTTTGTATTCGACGAAGATGAAGCTAATTTTCATAAGTACATTACCCCAAGAATAAAAAATAGTATGCAAGTTGGTTGGTATTTAAGAATAAATAAAAAAGTCATAGAGTTCAAATCTTCAATCTGTAGTTTAAGTGAAACTAAACAAAGAGCACTGAAATTTATAACATTATTAAAAGAAGTGAGTAAAAAACGGCAACGCGACCAAATTGCTGGAAGTTCCTTAGAGCCTTCACTACCACCCCAAGATGGAAACATTTTGGGGGAACTCGGTTAATAGCCGAACCCAATGGTAATAATGTGAAGAATTGGATAATCAGCAGCCAAGACCCTAAGCTCGTTATGATAAGAGTATGGGTAAGGTTCAGAGAGTAGACGGTTGCGGGTCTTATATGATGGTCTAATCAACCTGATAAGGCACAAGGTGTACTCCGACCTCTTGGGAAACCTTGAGGAGTTATCGTTTGATGGCGATGAAATGAATTTACATATGCCTCAGGACGCGGAGTCCGAGGCGGAATTAAAAAATCTTGCAGCGGTACCTTTTCAAATTATTAGTCCTGCAAATAACAAACCTATTATCGGTATCTATCAGGATTCAATGCTTGGATGCTATCGTTTTACAAGAGAACACGTCAATTTTACGCCCCGCGAAGCGATGAATTTGTTGATGATGTTCCAAAAAGTAAATGTCCAAGAATTAATGTCAAAGGGCGATAGAATTTCAAGTTTTGATTTATTATCGCAAATTATGCAGCCTCTAACAATGAGCTACAAGACAAAAGCATTCAAAGACGACGAAGACAGCAAAACGTCGAATCACATTTTAGAAATTCGCAATGGTCAATATTTGCGCGGGCAAATAGACAAGGACGTTCTTGGCGCTGGAACAAAGGGTCTCATCCAGCGCTCTTGCAATGATTTTGGAAATATGGCCGCGTCGAATTTCATTGATGATATACAAAATATTGTTACTGAATACATGAAATCGAGCTCATTCAGTGTTGGAATTAGTGATCTGATTTCAGATAGTAAGACCAATCAAGAAATTATTAACGTCATAGAGAAAAAGAAGCAAGACGTAAAAAATTTAATAGACCAGACACAAATTGGCGTCTTTGAAAATAATACTGGAAAGAGCAATGAACAAGAATTTGAAACCCAAGTCAACAACATTTTGAATCAAGCATCTTCTGAAGCAGGTAAGATTGGCCTTAAGAGTCTTGACAAGAATAATCGATTTGTTATCATGGTGAATGCAGGATCCAAAGGTAGCGATCTCAATATTTCACAGATGATATCTTGCTTAGGTCAACAAAATGTGGATGGTAAGCGCATTCCTTATGGGTTCGACCAAAGAACGCTACCACACTTTCATAAATTCGACGATTCCCCGGGCGCACGCGGGTTCGTTGAAAGTTCTTATATCAACGGCTTGTCTCCACAAGAATTGTTCTTCCATGCAATGGGTGGACGCGTTGGTCTCATTGATACAGCAGTCAAGACCTCTACCACTGGTTATATTCAGAGAAGAATTATCAAAGGTCTAGAAGATTTAGTCGTCAAGTATGACATGACGATAAGAACAAACAAGAACAAAATTGTTCAGTTCGCTTATGGTGAGGATGGTATCGACACAACACGCGTTGAAAACCAACTAATACCGATTGTGAGCATGAGCATTCAAGATATTTATGCGCATTTCAATATGCCCGAGGAATCAAGTAAATTCAAGGGTTTGAGTATAATGTTATTGAAAAATACGCTAACGCGTTTTAAGAAACAAATTCATGATATGAATGAAAAATGCAAGAAATATACTGATTTTATGATACAGAAACGCGACGAAATTATTAAAAATGTGTTTAAAAATAAGGGTGACAGCATTGTGAATTGTCCTGTGGCATTTGCCTATATTATTAGCAATATCCAAGGCCAGCAAAATATCAATGCGAATTCGCTAGTTGATATTACACCATTGGAAGCCTTTGCAATGATTGAGGAAACTTTTGAGAATCTCGAAAAGATTCATTATGCACCACCGACAGAATTGTTCAAAGTGCTTTATTATTATTATCTGTCACCTAAGGAACTTCTCTTTGTGAAGAGATTCAATAAGACCGCACTTTCTGTTTTGCTCAATACTATTAGCTTAACATATAAACGCGCAATTGTAACCCCAGGTGAAATGGTTGGCATGCTGTCTGCGCAATCTATTGGCGAGGTCTCGACTCAAATGACACTGAACACATTTCATTTTGCCGGTGTGGCTGCAAAATCTAACGTGACTCGTGGTGTGCCAAGAATTGAGGAAATCTTATCATTATCGAGTGAACCGAAGAATCCTTCGCTAACTGTCTACTTGAAGAGGGAAGAAGAAACAGATAAGGACAAAGCTCACTCTATCATGTATATGTTAGAACATACTATTTTAGAAGAAATTGTCGAATCAATCGAAATATGTTTTGATCCTGATGATTTGAACACTATGATCGCGGAGGATAAAACGACGATGGAACAATATCGGGCATTTGAGAATATGGTAGACGAGTGTGCGAATATCTCTATGGCAGACGATACAAATGAAAAATCAAAATGGATAATCCGAATGGTTATGGATAAAACGATGATGTTGGAGAAAAATATTACGATGGATGATGTAAATTTCACACTTAAAAATAGTTATGGAAATGAAGTAGCTTGTGTATTTTCGGATTACAACTCGGATAAGTTAGTGTTCCGTATTCGCATGACAAATATTATGCAGAATGGTTCAAAAAGTGGTCAAAAGAAAAAGGTGAATCCTTTGGACCAATCCGATCAGATTTACATTTTGAAGAATTTCCAGGACCAGCTTTTACAAAATATTGTCCTAAGGGGTGTAAAGGGTATTAATAAGGTTATCATGAGAAAAATAAAGGATAATGTAGTTGACACAGGTGGCATATTCAAGAAGAGCGATATTTGGGTGTTAGATACAGTAGGAACAAACATGATGAGTGTATTGGCGCTAGATTATATTGATCCTACTAGAACAATTAGCAATGATATTGTTGAAGTCTATGGTGTTTTAGGAATTGAAGCAGCTAGACAAACTATTTACAATGAGTTGGCAGAGGTTATTGAATTTGATGGAACATACATTAATTCACATCACTTTAGTTTGTTGTGTGATCGTATGACATTCACAAGTAAAATGATATCTATTTTCCGACATGGTATCAATAACGATAATATTGGACCTATTGCTAAAGCATCTTTTGAAGAGACACCTGAAATGTTCTTGAAGGCAGCAAGACACGCTGAATTAGATACGATGAGAGGTGTATCTGCAAACGTGATGTGTGGCCAAGAAGGGTTTTATGGTACGAGTGCATTCCAAGTGGTACTTGATATTGATCAGATGCGTGAATTAGAAGAGACAACTCAGTATGAGGCTACAGATGAACAAGCCGATATAGAAAAGATGTTTGGTGGAATAGAAAATCCTCAAGATTCTTGTAGTACAAATAAATTGGTAATTCAAAATAATGTAGTTAGCATCACTTCTAGTAATTTGGGTACAGACAATGATTACAATCCAGGATTTTAGATTTTAGATTTCAGATTTTAGATTTTAGAAATAGTGTAGCTTGTTATTTTGATAACTAATTTGATAACTAATTTTATTAATAATTTTATTAATAATATTAAATACATATTGTTAAATATTATTAAATACATAACAATAATAATATAATGGAATCTTTTTATTTCATTGCGCAAAAAATAATGAACCCTAACATAGAACCCTTTTTTTATACAAATGATTTTACTGCGAAATTTCAATTTGCGCTACGTTTACAATCAGAAAAAGAAACACGTAACCATAACATCTTTCACAATTTTTTTTATGAATATGTTTTGCATGAAAATAGAAAAATTTCAAAATTTCACTTATTAAAATCTATTTATGCGAATATGTTTTTTCCAAACGAGCTTAAAGAAAACATGTTGAATTTATTTTGTTCTATTCAGAGAACAAACGGCGCATTTTCTAGGTTAGCTTACATTTATAAATTTAAAAAGGCTGAAACCATGATAAAAGATGACATGTTTTTGAATCCTATTGAGGCAACAGACAAAACAACTATCACGATATATGATTCGCAAAATGGCAGCAAGTATTTGTTTTCCATCACAGACTTGATTCAAATAATAAAGAAGTCACTGATTCATTCGCCCAATTTTTTTTCTGATCCTTTGGAATGTAAAAATCCATATACAAATATTGCTTTCAATAAATCAACATTATATAATATTTATTTTTTTATCAGACACAAAAATTATGTCATGCCGCAAGTAATACAAAAATTTTTCCTTTCTAATTTTGATTTGGAAAATTTTAGTAAAAATAATCTTTTTTATATAAGAGAAGAAGCGATAAAAGATTATGCAAATAATTTGCAACCGCGTGATGTAGCCGGTTACGTTGATATTATGCTAAAAAATTATTTGAAGAAGAAAATATATATACATCCAGATTTTCCTAAAAATGTATTGGGCAATATAATGAGGCCTTATTTATATTATTATTTAATTGCAACGAATTCCTTGTGTTTTGAGAAAAGACATGAATATTCGAAAAAACTGTTGTTGAAATTTGATAGATTTTTCAGATTCAATCCGAATTTTGGCAAGAAATATTTGAAATTAGATAAACCTTTTTGTAATATATCAAAACATAATCCGTTTTACGTAGAATCGATACACAAGGCAAAAAAAATTTTTGTTTTCGATGATAAACATGTCGATTTTCATGAAAAAGAAAAGAAAGAATCGTTTTTAACATCACACTTAAAACCCAACGATTTGTATTACAATAATACTATGAATGGTGATGATGAGGATGACTATTCTTTGACTGAAGCGTCAGAGTATTCTAGTGAAGATGGTAATGAAAATCAGAGCCAGACTGTATTACAACCAAATATAGATAATATTGAAAACCAGAATAATGATTCGAATCTTCTTGAAAACGAGGTTGAAAACGAGGATCACGATGACAATAGATATAGCCCTGAAATCATAAATGAAATGATATTGATGGAGCTTGGTTTGATAAATCAGGTATCAGAAGAAGACGATGAGTAAAATTATTATTATTCACTGCTACTTGTCATTACTAAAAGAGGTGCTGGAGGCATTTTCTTCGTTTTGCTTTTGTCAACCACTTTTTTTTCCTTCATTGTTTTTCTTTTTTTAGGAGCAATCACGGCGGCTTCAATTGGTAGTTTTTCTACAAGAGGTTCTTCCTTTTTCTCTTCACCTTCGTCTTCTTCAATTTCCAATGCAACTTTAGGTTTCTTCTTTTGATACACATAAGTAGAAGTTTTTGAAAAAGAGGAAATAAATTGTTCGGGTGTAATTTCGTGTTCTAATGCTTGAATAAGATCCATATTATCTTTTATTTCTTCCAATTTGAAGAAAATTTTATTATCAGAAGATTGAATTAACTTAAAAACAGGTACTTCTTCGGGTCTTAAACCTGGAACAATAACAAAACAAAATTCTTGACCCGCATTACCATAACCAGCAAACTCGTGCATTGTAAAATTTGTTTCAAATAAGAATTTACCGCTAATAAAAAAGAGAGGGATTTTGAATCTGTTTGCTAAGACATAATAATCAATGGTTGTTAAATAATAACTTTCCGAAAAAATCAAATTTTGAAACGATAATTTTTTGGCTTTTATTTGCGCACACAATATTTTTTTGCCTTGAGCAATCATTATATCCAAAATTTGTCCCTCTAATCTTGGAACATATTTTGAATATTCATTATATAATTCTTCTCGAATACTATTAATGTCGAATGTATTTCCTGTTCTCTCTTTTATCAAATCAATAATAAGGTTGAATGTGCAATACTTTGTTTTAGAATATACCTTTTCTTTGAAATTCTTGGGAAACTTTTTCCGCCAAATGAGAGAGAAAATTTTATCACTAGAAGTTGTTGTGCATTCATCTTGATTTGCACCGTTACTTGCATTCATTGCTTCCTCTAATGTAAAACTATTATCATAAACTGGGTGTATAGTTGGTTCGGCTTCATCATAGCTATTGTATTTCACATATTTATTAAGAATGGCAGGAATCAAGCCTTCAAAATATTCTTGTGTAAGCATAGATTGAATCATTATTATTTCATCTTCATTTAAATTATAATTTACATTGGAAAAGGACAAATAAGATTGCGGTTCTAAAATAAAAGACTTTATCCTGCTATAGCGTATTAATTCGTCAGACATTTTACCAAAATAAAACAATTCATTATCAGAGCCAGTAAGTAGGTTTTTTTTCGGTAAAATGATTTGGCATTTATTTGCACTTGTAAAAGCGCATAAAGGAGATTTTGCTTGGCATTTTTCTTCGGTTTTATTTACCAGACATGTTGAAACTTCTGAAATAATGCGGTAATCATAATCATCGGAAAAAACGATAGATTCGTCGACAAGTTCCTTCAAATATTCATGTATTTTTTCCAATTTTTGGCTATAAATAACATATGGTTTATTTATTTCGTCTTCAATCTTTTCCCGCAATTTGATTTGTTCATAATCATTTAATAGAATACGTATAGTATTTCTGAAAACATTATAAAAATTAGTTTCCAATTTGATTTTTTTAATATATTCGACTCTTTCAACATCTACATCATTTGATGTAGCAACGGGAACATCAATGGAAACCATTGGGTCGCTATTTTTATCAACAATATAATTTTTATTTTCCAATACAGGTATATCATCTCGCGCATCTCCGAGAGAAAAAGGTTTGGATAATTGTACAAATTGGTTCGTTTGTGTCAATATGCCCACGATCATCTCGTCTTCCACTATTTTGAACGCGGGTTTGCACGCAATTGCATCCTTGGTATCTTTGCTAACAGAGAATAAAAACTCGATTGTCTCACTATATTCGCTCCAAATGGATGGATCGATCATGAAAACATAGTCAAATGCATTATTGATTGCGCTAGGATAACAAGGTATGAAGCCTCGCCGTGTTTTCTCTACAATAACGCCAATGACTTTATTTTGATAATTAACAACTTGTTTTACAATGGTATACTTCTTTTTCGTCAATATTTCTATGATATTCGAGAGAACGAGCGGTCGTTTCGCCTTATATATATCTGGTAAACTACTTAAAGGCGCGCATACACGTTGAAAATAAGGTTTTATTAATTTATTAAAAACGGCACGCATACTTGGCGAGAGTTGTGGGTCAAATTCACTGAATAATTTGCCAACAAAGAGAGCTTTTTCCGTGTTTCTGTAAGAATAAATTGGTTCGAAATAATCATCGCGCCTTAGAAGGATCAAAGTAGGTTTCCTTGCTTCGTAATTTTCTCTCGAATAGTGATTTGTGGGACATATGAGATCGACGTTATTTGTGATATCGTTATCTGGGATTTCCAAAATCACCAAATTGATTCCATTAGGAAATAAATATTCACTGGGTTTGCAAATCATATCCCATAAATATGTGTAATCTATGTAAACACGGTCATCTTTTAAAAACGCTATGAAATTCTCATAAGCGGAACATACCTTTTTGAAATAAGCAACATCATATTGATTTGTGTGCGATAGTTTTGAATACAATTTCGAAGCTATATATTTTTCTTTTGATACATTTATATCTCGCATTGGCTCTGCAAAATCGGTAACTAGGTTACCATTCTGATATGTTATAAAATTATCTAAATTTAGAATTGAAATCAAGATTTTTTTCATTTTTTTTATTGTATCGCTTTTGATTATATCTTTGCTAGTTGCATCTCCCTTGGTGAAAAATAATGCATCTGCAACGCATGCTATAAAAGATTGCGAATTATTGATTTCAACACCATGTCGCAACAAACATGGGTGATTTAGTTTAATGCTCGTATTTGTTTTGCTTATTTGACAGTCACCGCTAGCTTCATGTAGAAATTTTTGTATTTGCACGGGTAAAAATCCCCATCTACCGGGATCTAATGGGAATTTTTCGGGGCCCTTGATGTACTCTTCTTCTTTTGGTTTTTGTTCTATTGGTTTTGCTTCTTTTTTCTCTCCAGAACATGTTTCTCGCCTTTTGATTTGATCTGGTGTATCCCAGTTTGTAAAACAACAGGGCAAACAATAACCATCAGGATGTTTATTTACTTGAAAACTCGGATATTGTTTGAAATCTTTATCAGTGTTTCCTGGTGGTGAGAACTCATAAATATATTTCTCATTTGTTGCTTTTTTGGATTCCTTTCCTTTTTTAGGAATTATGTGTTTATATAAATTATCCTTTTCCATTTGAGCAGGTGTGACTATTGCATTCGTTTTTAAATTCCAATATCTAGGACACACATAGTAAAAGTTTTTGTCTTCACTTGAGCCATAATGTATTACATCTTCGTCTTTTAAAAATCCCGGATTCTCTTCATTGATTCTGTCGAGTTCTTCTTTTGTTAAAATAACTGGTTGGCGCCTGTCGGCAGACGGACATACTCTTGAATAAGCATTATATTTACCCTGTTTTTCTGTTAAAATCAACTTGGGTTCTTTTTCAGATATTTTGTTTTGAAAATAGTTACGCAGTTGCATGTTGTTAATATCTCTAACTGAATTAGCTGTACGAGGGGAAACTGCGACTTTTGGCGCTGGACGAGTTTCTACGGCTTCAGGTTCTTCCTCTTCTAGTTTTTCCTCTGATTCTTCCTCGGATTCTTTCTCGGATTCTTCTTCTTCATCTGGTTCCAATTCTAGTTTGGGTTTTGGTAACGGTTTATTGACAAGAGGTGGGATAGCGGGTGAGCAAGCAGGTATCTCTTCACTAGTAGATAGAGTGTCTTCTTTTTCTTTTTCTTCGATAGGTGCCGCGCTAGCAACATCGAGAGAACTTAGGGATTTCTCGCTGCTCCCCTCTTCCTCTTCTTCCTTTGCTTCGACAGGTGCCGCGCTAGCAACATCGAGAGAACTTAGTGATTTCTCGCTGCTCTCCTTCTCTTCCTCTTCCTCTTCCTCTTCTTCCTTTGCTGTTGGGTTTTCACTACCAAAACTTGATAAAGATCGCTCGCTACTTTCATCCTTGGTCATTCCTCCCGATAAATCTTCGTTTTCCTCTTCTTCTTCCTCCTCGTCTTCGTCTCCATAAAAGAGAGAAACAGCATTTTTTACGTTTGATTCATCGGAAGATCCATGTTCAATATATTCATCGAGTGGCGAGAATACCAATTCATCGCCTTTTAATTCAGGAACCTCTTGTTCCTCAAGTGGTGCTTCAAATGCAGCTACTAATTCTTCTATTGTAACATCGCCGGTTTTATTCGAAGAACAAATCTTTTTAATCACTTTTTCTGGGTACGACGTTGTATCCGATAAATCGCCTTGGGTTAACCTGACTAAACTATCCAAATAAATCGGAATAGTTGACAAATAAAAAATATCATTTATGTTTTCAACTCGTATTGTTATTTCACTCTTTATCTGGTCTAAATGAATTGTTGTTTTGAAACCAGGATTTATTTTAATAGAAATTTCATTTCTTTTCACATTTCGTTGGACTTCTAATTCACTTGCCATTTTTGCTAACAACTCTGCGGCTTCATCTCTAGAAACCTGGTATGCTTTTATAACTTCTTCAATTATTTCGTCTCCACGCAAACCTTGATCTTTTTTCTCTAATATAAATGCCTCTTGACTTGTTCTTTTGTTGAAATTTGCAACGCGTTTGAAACGCATTTGTATATCTTGTTTCGCTTTCAAAGTGTCTACAATAAAAACAGACGACAAACAACCTCGAATCTTGTCTAAATTCATGGGTTTATTAATACCAATAATGGACTCGTAGTCTAGCAATTTTATTTCAAAATTATTGCTAGTTATACTAGTAAATAAATGAATAGAATAACCGCTTTGCTCTAAATATGTTTTAACCGAATCAATCACCGGGTTGATTGTGTCTCTAATTATATCATTCAAATCACTAATAGAAATTACTTTTTCAAATTCACCATTTATTTCAATATTACCATTTTCTTGAAACTCACACACTAATGACGTAAATTGTTCATCTCTGTCATGATTATGGAAAACAACCGCCACAGATTTATTTTTGCCAACCTTTTTCATAAGTTTGAAAATTTGGGCCTTTGCTAAAAATGGTATTTTTCTTCCATCTTTTGATATTTTATCGGCATACAATCTATATATTTGCTCTTTTCTAGTAGAAGGATTATACTTAATTAGCGGGTTTCCTTCTGTCGCATGAATTAATTTAAAAACTACTTCTAAAGGAATTTTAACATTATATTCAGGCCTTAGAATTGCCCTTATTTTTTTAACGCCTGTTGTTTTATAATTCAATTCCGTTTTTCTCTCTTTGAAGATATCATAAAACATGTCTACACTCTCAAATGTATGTACAGTGGCTTTTTGCAGCAGTTTTTTATTTTCTCGAATAAGTTCATTCCTTTTGGAATCAATAGTTTCGAGAGAAAGAAGATTTTTTGCATACAAAAAAGGAAAATAAATTTTTATCGCATATGCAGCTTCCGTGGGTTCGTGCTTACGCGCAATCAAATCTTTTGCTAAACAAAAATATATGTTGTTTTCTATTATTTCACCCGTGTCCAATAACAAGTTGTTGTTTAGTGTAGACAAGGATTTACGCGCGGTTTTTTCTAAAAAGGTATCATACTCAATCGCATCGAATGGATTTACTACAAAGGGGTATTCATTTGTTATAATGAAAAATTTTTGCCCCAAAACTTTATTCACCCAGAATTTTTTATCATCAAGATCAAGCTCTATAATGTCGTCATAACTATAGACTTCTTTTTCTGGAATATTGAATTCTACTGGCGTACCATTGTCGTTTCTAATTATGTTCAGTAAAAATTGGTCCAAACGCAAACGAGTCAATTCCAAACGTTTGTTTTGCGTTAATATTTGATAAATTTGGGATGGGTTGAAACTTTCTTCTTTCATGCAAAATAAGTAAAGTTCTTCATAGGAAAAAGTATTTGAAAACTCTAAAACTAATTTTAATTTGATTGTTGCGATAGAGTCGTCAAAGTGAATTTGTTGTTGAGAGAAATGTACGGGAATGTTTTTCTCTTTTATATTTTGCATTTCTTCTTCATTGAAAATGGGTTGGTTGGTAATTTTATTAATAAATGCTGGATTCTCTGGTTCTCTCTTGAACAATTCGTCCAAATTATCATTTTTCCCATAAAAAACGTAAATGCCTTTTATCTCATTTTCATTTATCAAATGATTCACTTTATATATTGCATTTTCGCTTGATTTTATTGACATATATATATCTTTGCTATTATTTTATATAATTTATCAAGTGAATCATTTATTATTTTTTTACTTTTTTATTTTCCTAAAATAGTAAAAATAGTTGAAAGAATCAAATTATTCAGTCACAAAATATTGACCCATCATATTCATATCATGATGCAGCATAAAATGGCAATGATAAAAATACCCAAGATTTTTAACTTTTCCCTCCGATGAAGAATAGTTGGAAAATTTTAAATAAAAGGGCAATGTTTGTTGAATTCCTATAGCATATGTATCTTTGGAGTAAAGCAAATTCTGGAAATCAGGGGCCTTCAAACAATCACTCATATATTTAGATGTCGGATCTACATACCCGCTAGTTAAATGAAAATGTAATGGATGTACATTATTTGTATCCAAATTCGTAAATAACCATTGTTCCGTTGCATTTTTTTTTACAGAAAAATTCATGAAAAGATCATTCATGTATCCGTCAACCAATCCTTTATAAGAGCCAAATGGGGATATTACCAATGTTGGCGTGTACAAAACGTTCAATCCGTTTTTAGAGCCTTGTGTAACTTGAATTTGTTTAAGTGTAGAATTATTTCTTGTGTAAAGAGGAAAAATATGAATCATGAAATAAATGATAATTGTAAAAATGATGGGCACTACGATATACAAGAGATTTTTTTTCTTAAAGTAAAGTATAAAAAGTATATAAATTTGTACCAAAATTGTTATGAAAAATGCAATTGTTATTTTTGTAAATCCCATTTCAACTGCCATGAAGGAGTACATACCGACATACATTCCTATTTTCATGATTATTGGTTTCATAACACCAAACAACATGCCAATTTGCATTCCAATATGCATACCTAAAATCATTCCAATTAACATATAAAATATCATTTGACCCCACATTCCAAAAAAAATACTTACGTTACCTAGTATTCCATAATTTTTAAGAGGCAGTTGTTCCACCATTAACATATTTTTACCTGGCAAAGTGGCACCCAAAGTTTTCCCAAAAAAGTTGAGCAATTTATAATTACCCAAAAATTCAATTGTATATTCGGATTTATTTATGTTTTTCATGAGAATTGTTTTTATGAAAATGGATTTCTTGTATGTTTCGCTATTATTCCACAGGTAATATTGTTCTAATAAATAATCACTCCATTCTAATTCTAAAATATCAGACAAATAATTATATTTTTTATTTGGTAAATCAAGTTGTGTGGCTTTATAAGAAGTATTTACGATGTTAACCCATTGTTTTATATTAAGTGGCTTTTCACTTGTTGGAAATTGAATAATCAATGTTTGTAAATTTAAAAAATTTTCTGAAATTGTAATTGTTAACGTGTTCGTAGAAAAATCTTTGTAATTCTCATATTCACTAGGTGGTTTGATGAAAAACAAACAAGAAGGTAAAAATGCATCGGATTTTGTCAATTTCCATTGTTCGTATTCGTACGAATTCCACATATCAACGTAAACTCTAGGAGCCATGTTTATCCATTCAGTTACATTTTTATCTGGATAACTCATCATATTAAACACCATTTGCCTAGTGGAACAATTTTGAACATTTGGTAAATTGTAATAATAAAATGAATTTAGCAATGAAAAATAATTTGTACTTATTTTTTCATCGCTCATTTTGCTTATCAAATTATAATTATATCCAAAAACGATTTTTTTTATTTTTTCAATACACCTCTTTAAAGAATCACTTTTATTGTTCTGGGAATCGTGGTTTTGGTTTACGTATTTGATATGCAAAAAAGGCTTCTTGTCAAATGTATTGGATAAATATTGCACACCTGGCACAAATTGTGTTCCACAATTATATTTTTCTCCAAACATGGTAACGACTTGTTTTTCTGAATTCAAATATACATTATTTAATTGAGAGAATATGTATGTTAAATCAAAATTATAAAAAAAAATGGTGGCTTCTTGATCTTCAAAATCATTCAAATCAAATAGAATGGTTGCTCTCTCTGCTGGCGAAATTGATAGAATTGTCATTTCAACTGGATTGCGAAATCCACAATCAGATTGAATATAGTAAAAGGGACGAATGTTTTTATGTTTATCACACACACCCAAGTAAACAGAACGAAAAGAAGCAGTGCCATTTAATAGAGAGATTTTAAATAAGTTTTTTGTAGAAGTATGAGAAAGAGTTTTTGTATAGAAAGGCATCAAATGACCAAGAGTCCAATTTAAACATAACTGACCATTGATTGCACCATAAAATCCACGCCAATTGTTGTCATTAAGTCTTCGATTGTTCAATGTTCCAGTAATATTTAAATCTGCGTCAGAGTAAACAAGAATAATAGAATTATCACCATAATTAAAGTTTTTCTCTATTTTTTTTGAAAATATATCAGATACTTCATAGATTCCAAAAAGTCCCGAATAAACAAGTGGCGATGATAACATGCCAACATGTGGATGAAACCAACTAAACATGGAATTATTTTTAGTTTGAACAGAAAATTCCAAGGTTTTTCCAATTTTTGTATTTTCGCCAAATTCGGCTGTATAAGAAGTACCATCGATAAAAGCATTGTTGTTGAATCCATGAAAATGTAAATTGAAATAATAAGGCGTATGGTTGGTAAATTTGAAATGTTGTATTTCGTCGCGATTAAATTTTAAAAAGGGAAGCCCATATTCCATTATATCAACTTGTTTATTGTTTAAAAAAGTTTTTGAATTAAATATTGGGAAACTAGGTTGATTGCCTGTTGCCATTGCATTTGATGAAAATGCGAATGTGCCTGTATTTATTTCAACATGTATTTCATCATCATTATTGATATGAATCATTTTTGGTATTTTTAAGGGAGTCATATAAATAATTAATATTTTTTAATTTTCTTTCTATTTGTATTTCTATTTGTATTTGTATTTGTATTTGTATTTGTATTTGTATTTGTAAAATATATGCTAAATCATAAATCATAATAGGGATTATCGCTAATTGTCATGCCGCAATATTGTTTTGGATCCTTTTTATAATTGATGGGTTGATAAATATTCGCCGCTTTTGCATTTTCCAATAAAAATTTGAAATTTTGCCAGAAATCTTGTTTATGTCCAATTGAAGTTGTCATAATGTGCGCTAATTCATGAATTGCGACAAACGTTAATGTGTCTATATCTATTAATTTGTCCCCTCTCTTGGTTGTATTCAAACAAAATGCTATTTTCTCTCCTTTATTTTCACTATATGCAGTCAATTCACTAGTAGGAAGCGTTTCGCTTATAGATTTTGGGTTGAAACCTTTAACTAATTTAATAACACGAGGATCGTCAGGATGTTTTTCTTTCATATATGCTACTAATGATTTGCATTTTTGGGTGACTTTTGCTAATAAATCGGCAGCTAATTCTAATTTTTGCCGGTCTCTTACGCAATATCTATTCCCGTCGACCGAAGATATGATACATTTAAGATTGTAGGCATCAGACTCGCTATAAATTTTCAAACAAATGAGCAAAATGAAAGCCAATACAATATACCCTAAAATATCTTTTTTAAAAAAATCAAACATTGGTTGTTATATAATGGTTTTATTTTATTTATATAATTACAAAATTATATAAACACAGAAAAAAACAGGAATGCGCGGTTTTCATAGGTTAGAAAATCTTTGGTTTATAAAAATAATAAGTAAATAGGAATGCCATTAAAATGTTTGGTAATATATGATTATAATTTTCTATTTTGTTATCATAATTTGTTTTGAAAACATGATCTGCTAAATCGGGACCATAATTGCGAGTTTTACTTTTATCTATTTTATCGCTACTTTCATGGTGTAAAACATGCGTTTTGGACGCATGAAATATGGAATAATTTATTATATGAACTGACACATAAATAAAACCATAATAAAATATCAAAATTTCAGGAACAAATTTGATTTGCAATATTTTTTGCGCATAATAAAAAACAACGAAAAATAAAATGTTTGTAACCAACTCTAGTGATAAATTTAAAAAGTTATAAAGAATATTTTGGTTTTGTATGCTGTTGTGATGATCGTTTAAATGTAAGTTTATTATGTTTGGTAAATAATGCAGGAATTTATGTATAAAATAGGAATAGAAATACAAAATAAGAATGTAGATAGAAGTCATTATGGGCGAATATTTTTTATATGTTAAAATAACTGCAAATATATATGTAATAAAATTCGGAATAAACTGATTTGAAAATATAGATGGAAGTCTGTCTTTATAAAATAAGTGTAACATGTGTCCTTATAGTATTATATTTTATAATATTTCAAAAATAATAAGACTAAAAGCTTATTTAAAATGATTAATAATCCTATATTTATTATTATTTCCTCACCTCTTTTGTCGTCTAAATTAAATGTTAAAATATTTGATAAAATCTCTGCGATTGAACAGAAATAATGATTATACTCGTACAAGGTTAAAACGCATCTTCCAAAAAACCAATAACTAAATTTTATTATCGTCATTAAAATCAATAATCCAAATTGGACCTTGATACTGTTTGAAATGAGTGCCGCAGTAAAAACACCATACGTTAAAATAAAATGTATGAAAGAAATAAATAAATGAAATGATAAACTCATATATTATTTTAATATTTTAATTTTATTTTATTTCCGTTTGATTTTATTTCTGTTTGATTTTATTTCCGTTTGAATTATAAAAATGCGATTAAAATCTAATGGTGACGACGGCGGTGGCTTTTTCTTTTGTGTCTCTTATTTGTTTTATTTTTTCTAGAAGCGCGTTTTTTTCCTGTTCTACGTCTATTATTTCCTCCGGCAATTATTATTTCAGAACTTTCTAATCCAGGAAAAATATCTGAAATTGATGTAATACCACCATTCACATTATCAATCAAAGCACATATTCGCGCTTTAATAACAGCATAAGAAGTCGTTGTCGCTGTAACTGCTCCAGTGCCGGCTTCTACCGCGCGTTGATACGTTTCATTGATGGCCGCTCGCGTTGCAGCAATTTGTCTTTCTAATTCAGTTTTCTTCTCTGTCATTGAACGAGTAACCGCGCCGGTGTATGCAGTCAACACTGCGTATTGTCCATTTAAAGTATTTAAAATAGCCAAAGCATCTTCGCGAGCACTTAAACCAGTCCTGTAATATCTTCCGAATAAGATTGGTGGCGCTAATGTTGCTAAAGTGGTAAATACATTGGGTGTTGTCGCAGCTACTGCACTGCCTGTAGCACTAGCCATACTAAATGCGCTTGATGCCACAGTTGCGCCACTTGCAGCTACTGCAACACCAGCTATTAATACTTGGCTTAAAGTAGCACGCAAAGCCTCGTATAATGCCGTTATTACTGAAACTACCGCAGCATCTAAACCATAGACACGCATATAATATTGTAATGCGGCGAATCCTGTGTAACCTGCTCCAGCTATTGCGCCAGCTCCAGCCATTATAATAGCTGAATCAATAGCTAAACTAACATAGCTGTTATCACATAATGCGCCTCCTCTTAATGAACGCACCCGTGTTCTTTTACCTCCTTTACTACCCATTGGAAGCCCTCCAGGACCAAGAGGTCGTCCTTCTCCAGTTGTTGCCAAAGCAGCATAAAATCCAGTTTCTGTCCTACCGGGAACCATTCTTTTACCTAACGTTAATTCGGACGCAGCATTTAATTCACCAATCAAGGCTGCTAATGCATCTATTTGTTCTGCTGTTGCCATTTATATATATATATATTTTACATATAAAATAGTTTTTCTTAATATTAGATTATCGAACAAGATGGCAAGCAAAATTGGAAGCAAGTAGCTAAATGAAAAACACCTAAACAGAATAGAAAAATAAATCAATAAGTAACATAGAATTAACATAGAATTAATTAAATTGCAAACGATACATGAGTTCAAAATATTTATATGTGTAAAAATAATGAATATAAATATTTTGATTTGTGAGGATTTAACTAAAAATTATGGTAATAAACCTTGAACATAATTTATTGATTTATTGAGAACCACTACCTATCTCGAGAGGTGGCCTCATAAAATCAGGTTCTATTGTTGTCATATTCCAAGGCCCAACATACACTTGGGGATTGGGGGGCTCAGACCTGATTTGCAAGTTGGCATTACGCAATGTTTGCCCAATTGTGTCAATACCGATGTGGTAGCCGGCCTTTAACAAATTGATATTGGATAATTCGCCTTTACCAGAGGGGTTCAATTGAGCCCATTGGCTGTTAGTATCCTTGGGCAAAAGCTCGGAAGGATTTTGCAAGTTGGCATTGGCGCAGGAAGCGGGAATACCAGGATTGCTAGTTTGGATTCCATTGGCAGAGGCAAAAACTTCATTTTGGCCTAAAGGCATAGAGGCAACTGGTTGACTTACTTGTGCGGGAACATTGTTCACATAAGCGGTATTCTTATTGGCCGTGTATGATTCAGAACCATAGGCTCCTTTGGATGTTAAATAATTTGCGAATGTGCTAATGGCATAGGCAAGAATTAAAAGAACTACAATTGTGCCAATTCCATAATCGGACCAAAGCTTTTTTAAAGAGAGGCTCATTATATAATAAAAACGATAAAATAATTTTTAGAATAGATAATTTATTTATTCTAAAGATTTACACTTGCTCAAATTTCGAAAAATATTGTACATAAATAGAATCGTAAAAATATAAATACCGAAAATTGGAAAACCGGAAAACCGGAAAACCGGAAAACAGGACAACAAGAAAATTACTCGTCTTCCTCCTCCATTTCCATTTCCATATCTTTTTCTACATCGCTTTCATCGCTAGAATCAATATCTTGTAACATGTATGCCTTTTTAATGTTTTTTGCTTCTAAATAGGCTAAAACAGCTTCTTTCTTTGCTTGTTTTGCCTTCTCTCTAGCTTGTTTGTACAAATCATAGTAGACTTGGTTGGGTTTTTTCAATGTAATTGTTTCTAAATTTTCCTTGTCAAAGTTTAATTCAATAGGAACTATATCGAAATTCTCTTCATCTAAATCTGTAACTTCATTCAGAAGAGGATCACTTATTGTTTCTTGACCACATTCTATATTTGATTTTATGTTATCTTCTTCATCATGATTTTCATGTCTAGCTTCTTCGCTTGAATTGTTTTGCTCAACCACATTGTTACTAAAGTTTTCATCTAATAATAATTCAACTATTTCATTGTTTTCATTGTTTTCATTGTTTTCATTGTTTTCATTGTTTTCATTGTTTTCAGGATTTAGATTTGTCTTTAGATTTAGATTTAGGTTTTGGTTCGGATTTGTATCCATAACTGCATTAGAATACGCAAGACTAGGTTTATCAAGGTCAGTCATAGCGTCATTTTTAGCAAGATTTGCCGGTTGGGGATTTTTTTTTATTAAACAATTTTCAAATATTTTATCAGTGTTTAACACCATAGCTTGCTTTAGTTCAATTTCTATTTGGAAATTTCTTGTCGTAAATTTTATTCCTTGTATTTCTAAAATAGAAATAATACTAGTTTCATGGTTGACATCATCGATTGTGAGTGGTGTCTCACTTTCATTATAGATTTTAATTATTGGATTATTTGTTAAAGAATTTATTTTGATGTTGGTTCTTACTAAATACTTTTTCCCCGATTTGTAACTTTTAAGTAAAGAATTAAAAGCGGTTTCAATATCATTCAAATCTAAAGAGTTTTGAAACCATGCCTCTGATTTTTCAAAAATAAGGTTATGACAGTGTGTTTCTAAATTTTCCATCCAGGAAATAAAGTCCACATCATTCGTATCAAACATCAAATCACAATAAATTTTTTTATTGTTCTTAATGAAACCTTGTTTTGTTAAACTTTTAGGTGTTTGAATATAAAATGGTTTGTTATTATGTAATAACTTGGTAAAATATGCACCGCCTTGTATTCCAGTTGGTTGCGCTAAAGTCACCTTTGTAAAATCAAAATTTGAATTGGGTTCTATAATATCATCCATTAATTGTTATTTAGAAATTTTAACTTCAAATAACACGCATTTTTTGAATAAAAGGTAATTCAATGCAAAATATTTTATATTTAATAATTATCATATAAAATAAATAAATGAAAGAGTCTATTGTTCAACAATGTTTAGACATTTTAAAAAGAGAAGATGTGAAAAATGAAATGAAATTAGTATGTAAACCAGTAATTGATTTTATTTTTTATGAAATAAATCCGTATATTTATATAACTGTCGCACTCGTTTTCATGATTTTTATCATGATTTTAGCGATACTTGTTTTATTGATTTTAATTATGCGTAATAAATGTTTTTTCAACAAAGTTTTTTAATATTTTCTCTCTTATTTATATAATGCCATTCTCAAAAGGAGGTCGTAAACATAGACGCGGCGGACAATCAGATGAAGATTATGACAATGAAATGCCTAGTACAACTAGTACGAGTAGTTTTTCAGAGGAAGATCAATATGATGCTACTACCCCAAGTACACAAATGACAGCTGGATCTAGACGTAGATCTCGTAGCGGTGGTAAAAGACGCAGCAGGCGCGGTGGGTCTACTTCCGCGGCAACTTATGCGTTGGAAACAGCTGGTAACTCGAACACACAATGGGGAAATGTTTTCAGTAACCCTCAAACAATGAGTGCACCTACAGGAAATGGACTTTGGTCTACAGACTTAGCGCAAAATGTTGCCGGGCAAAGAATAGATCCCAATTTAGGAAAACTATTGCAAGGCGGTAAACGCCGTCATTCCAGAAAAGGTGGAAACCTTATGGGCGTTGTTGGTCAAGCAGCAGTCCCATTTGGTCTTTTAGCTTTACAACAAACCTATGGTAAACGCAAACACAGGAAGGGTGGACGCAAAACCCGAAGGAGGAGGCGCGCTAGATCTATTTTATTGTAAATATATAACAAACAAATTCATAACAAACAAATTCATAATAAAAATATTTATTATGAAACTGCTAATTAGCTTTCTAAGAAAATTTTTGTAAAAATGCTTTCACATTATCTGCATATTTATTCTTTGGATCATTGTTTTCTACCTCATTGTGTTGTTTATGCAAGTCCAGAATTTTATTTCTGAATCCACTACCATCATCAGCTTCCAACAAAATTTTTCTTTTCATATAAGTTTCTTCGGATTGATAAACATAATGTGCGATATATGCGTGTAGTTTGTAATACGCCACTTTACAGGGGTTAAAAGCATAACATCCATTCATGCATGGCATAGGTTTGTTTATAATTGTTATCATACGAGATGGATTATTAATTGTGAACCAGTGTGGACTACGCGCGGTTACAACTTCTTGTGGTCGGACAAATGTTTTCACATGATCATTTGGAATCAAATCCGATTTAGTATAATTTTCCAAAATTAAACCCGCAGGTTCTTTCACGTGATTATTCGTTCCAAACATTAACCAATTAACAGATAATGAGTGCGCGTAACTAAATTGAGTTAACATTCGTTTTACTCCTTGAAATGAATTTAAAATAAAAAATTCGTCAGCATCCAAATATAACATCCAATCAAAATTGTTTTGTTTTGCTATACTGACTGCCATATTCATTAGCCTTAATTTTACTGGATTTTCAAAGTCTACTCGCAATACTTTTATTCTTTTGTCAAAATTAGAAAATTGTGGCGCGATTGGTGGGTTTGATTTATGATCGAAAATGCAAATGCTAGTAAAACCTATTAACAAGTGGTGGGCTGCCCATTCTTTTATATTTTTTTCATTCCTGGCGTTTGTAAAGAGAATTACTTTTTTACATTCGCCATAATTTCTATTACTTGATCGTGTCGTTTTCCGTAGATGATAAAAATTTTGGTCTTTCGTGTTAAATAGATTTCCCGTTAGCATTTGTATTTTTGTTTTTATATAGCTAATATTATATTTTATTTTATTTATCTTAATTATAATGAGTTTCGAAGAAAAAATACAACAATGGGTTGCACTTGATAATCAGGCCAAAATTTTGTATGAAAAATTGCGCGATATTCGAGAGAAAAAAAGCAATTTGGGTGAAAATATAAACGATTATGTTCGCGAAAACAACTTATCGAATGCTGTCGTACAGATAAGCGATGGTAAATTGAAATTTGCAAACACCCGGGTAACCCCACCATTGACCTTTACATATGTCGAAAAATCTTTAGGCGAAATAATAAAAAATGAGGGACAAGTGAAGCAAATCATAGCTTATTTGAAACAAAAGAGAGAATATAAAATTGTACCTGAAATAAAGCGGTTTTCTAATAATTAAATTTTATATAGGCAAAATATATGACAGGGAAAAAAAATAATGATGAATTACAGAACAAGGAAACAGAGGTTACTGATGATGATGACTTTGTGATGACAGAGAGAAATGGCGAAATTATAGCTGGTGGTTTTCGTGTGAATTCTTTGCTGTTGAAACACAATCAAAGCCCTATGCATACGTTGAACCAACAAATGCAAGGAGGCGGGCCAACCGAAAATGTATCAGATGTATTTAAAGATTTAGCAATTCCTGCTGGAATTTTTTACCAACCTACTACTACAACTAAATCCGGTGGTTATAGATTAGGAGAAAATGTTGTTGAAGAGGAGGATGTAGATGATGATTTGTATGATAAATTGGTGAAATTAGCGAGTGTGAGTAGTCAACAAAATAGTAGCGCGAGAGAGAAAAAAGGACAAAAAATCACAAAAAGTGCAAGATCAAAAAATATGAACAAACAAAAATTTACAAAAAAGATTAGATCAAATAAAATAAAATAAAATAAAATTGTAATTACAAGAATAAAATAAAATTGTAATTATAAGAATAAAATTACCAAAATAATATATGATGATTTATTTTCAAGTACATAATCATATAGATTCACATGAAAACCGTTTAGATAAAAATGATTTAAACGAAGAAAGAGATATCGATTTCGTTTTATCGGAGGACTGTATTATTTGTCTTGAAAAAAGTAATGAAAAATTGTCCACATTAGTAATGCGTGATTTTGACTTTGAAAAAACTTGTCAATGTGATTGTTACGTGCACGAAAGTTGTTTAATTGAGTGGCTTGATAAAAGTGATATGTGCCCTATTTGTAGAGAAAAATGGGCTTCCCTATTTGTTCCAACTATAGATGGAAATAATACCTCCTCTTTATTTTTTGCTTTGGATGATGAAAGAAGAAGTAATATTTTTGTCATTTTCTCTAGAAATATATCAAAGTTTTTTTTCGCTGTTTATGTTTTTTTAGTGTTAGATATTATTTATAATGCAACAATACAGTTGGTTTTGGTTTTGGGAAATTATGAATAATACATTGAATGACGTATATATTATATATTATTTCAAAATGTAAAAATAATATAAATAATCAAAATAATAAAATTGTCGGGAATTATATTTTGCTCCAAGATGTGTAATTGAAAGGAGAGACCAAAATTTCGCTCAACTTATTTTTCCAATAATCTACGCGTCTCTCTAATGCCAAATCTGCTTCTGTCTTGGGATAAGGCGTTGTAACATCCATCAAATGCTGTTCTTCTTGATTAATCCTTGGTTTGTGCCCATAGCAATTTACGCCAAATTTCACTAATGGGTTTGCAATATATCCCCCATTGATACCAGGACGACCGCAATCATGTTCGTGTCCCTTTATTTTTTGCAAATTGTTATAAGTACTTTTTTGTGTAGGATATAGCGCCATTTGGTCGGCTGACCAACCGTAATTGCACCACTCCCCGCCTTCATTGTATGCGCTTTCAATTTCATTATAACTTGCTAAACGCGCACCGTAAGCACTGCAAAGCGCTTTTGCATCGTTGTATCCGTAATAGTTGCCTGGAATGTTGAATACTTGGTCTATTGCCCTTATCTCTGGAACAACTGGCGCGGCAGCATTTTGATTTTGTATCAAAGTTTGTTCGGGCACGACCTTAATATCGATCTCGGGTGTACCATAAAATATATTTTTGATAGAGGCAAAAATATCCACGCCAAAAAAGTATTGAAACCCATTGATAAAGACAAGAACAATAAACAAAATAACGCCAATTATTCCGTAAATTTGTATTGTGCTTTGATTTCCAGAATTCGAGGAATCGCTAGTGTCAAATGTTGTTTCTGAATTTGATGATTTTCCTAAAGTTATGGATATCAAAATGAAAACGACTATAATAATAACTAGACTTGTAAATAGTATGGGATTTGTTAAATAATTGTTAATATAATCATACATATTCAAAGGCTGTGTTGTTGAATTAGGGGATACCTCCATTAATATATAGATAGTTAATAAAAAGTTGATCAACTATTTATATTTTTAGAGTTTTGTGGAATTTTCGAGGTTTTCGGTCACGGCATGCTTCTTTTTCTGTAAAATAAGGAATACGCCTTGGGTGATACTAAATCCGCTAGATTTTGCACCTCGTGCACTTCTGTATCGTTGAAATGATACCATTTTCCGTTCGCATTCTTTGCATACGAAGTATAGTGACCACCTAGCGTGCCACCACTATGGTTCGCAATTCCGTATAAATCATAAACATAAGATTCTTTATTATATCCAATCACATATTTCGATAAATCCAAATTTTCAATAGGAAAAGTCACCAAAACTTGATTCTTATTCATTGGGTTCATGGGATTGAAGCGTTTCATGTCGATTGCTAATATAGTAGGCAAACTCCAATAGCTAATTTTCTTCTTTACATCTTGCTTTTTCGCCGTTTTTTCATTGAACCAAGCATTCTCTCCTTCTAAAGTCTCGCCTTCCACATAAAGATCAAAACAATCATACAAGGTAGGAGTTTTGCTTGGTGGTATAGAAAGATTGATCATAAAATAGGGCTCTGGGCTGCTTGCAAGAACCGAACCATCTTCTATTGAAATTATTTGTGAAACATGAACTCCGTAGAACATGTTCCAAATTTCTGAATATTCCTTGGTGTACATTTTTTTAATCATTTCAAAACAATCAACAGCAATTTTATCAGTTTCGTTCATCGAAGAACCCATTATCGTCATATTCACTTCTCTCGATAGTGAAATATGAAAACAATCGATTAAAAATAATAAAAATTCTGGCAGGTCGTTTTGAGCGTAACCAGTAAATATATCTATTTTTTTTATAGACGCCAATTTTTGAATAGTTTTAATAAATTTTCCTGGAGATATGATGCAGTTTTCTCTCCACATCATTTGCCTAAGGTTATCCCACTCTATTAAAAGAGCGGATTCATACTTGTTGTTCAACTTTCTTTTGTAAGTTTCCTTATTCAAAAAATCATTCAATTCGTATGTATGTGATAATATTTGCAAACAAGAATTTACAAAACATGTATTTCCCAGATTTGCCAAACCAGTAAGGCCTTTGTTTTTATAAATTTCGAGATCCATATTTTTGATATATGATATATATTCAAAGAATACATTTAAACAGATTTTCTAATATAATTAATATGTCGAATCTAAATACAAATCAGAATCCGAATCAGAATCCGAATATATTTGTGGATAATCATCAAAGAAATACAAGTATACAACAAAGTTTTGATAGGACTATATTGAATGTGTATATTGATATGTATAATACTACCTTGAGAGAAATAGATCGTTTGAATTTAGTATTAGATGATATTCGTGGTTCTATTCAAACGCTAGAAATAAATCATAGAAATATGAATTTAAACGTAAACAGAAGAAATAATCGAAATCCATTGCACCGTAATACAGATGTAAACATTAACATGAACGCGACCGCAACTGGCACGACAAATTCGATTCATAGGACACCGGATTCGAGCTTTAATACAAATTCGATTCATAGACCGCTCGATTCAAGTTTGAATTCTTATCTGAATAGAAATACAAATACAAATACATATTATAGAGCACCCGCACAAAACCACGTTTATTACAATGGTAGGTATTATACAATTGATTATATAATAACAGATCCACAGACACCGACACCGACGCCTCTTCCAACACCTGTGTCAAATACTAATAGGAATGCAAATACGAATGCAAATACGAATGCAAATACGAATGCAAATACAAATAGACGCACGAATATTTTTAGTAATACATTTTTGAATGATATTATGCAGAGTTTCAATGAACCTGTAAACATAACACCGACATTAGAAGAGATACAAAATGCTACAAGAAACACAGTATACGGTTCTATTATTGAACCAAGGAATAGTTCATGTCCAATTACGTTAGAGAGATTTGAAAATAATACAAATGTTACTGAAATCACACACTGTGGTCATATTTTTACTCCTGCCAATTTGAGTACTTGGTTTCGAACAAATGTTAGGTGTCCGGTTTGTAGGCATGATATTCGAGATCGATCAGTTGATAATGTCGAGGGTAACGAACCTTTTATAAATGTTTTACAGAGAGAACAAAACGAATCAGAATCCGATACAGAACGCAATCCCGAACCTGAACCCGAATCTAACTCGACCGAAACTGCAAGTAGGGAAAGCGAAACGATAAATCAAGTTCCAAATGAAACTTTGCATGAAATTAGAGTAAATAATGAAAATATTTCAAATATTCGATATATGGAAAATGGTGATATTACATTTGACATTTCGAGTAATGCAATTGCAAATTTGGCAACGCAAGCGCTAACAGATTTGATAAGAGGAAATGTGCGAAATGAAAATATAAACATAAATAATTTACTGGATCCATCGGGTAATCCGGTTTTGTTATTTGAAAGTATTTTGAGGGGAGGTTTTAGATAAAAAAATAATATTTGATCTCATTGATGTGTAAAGCAAATATTATTTAGATATTGTAAAAATATTGTTCCATTGTATCAAATCAAATCCATTTTTGAACATTCTTTTAAAAAGCGTTTGCTGCATGTTTCCACTAATAGACCATTTGCATAAACGCCATAATTCATATAAATGTCATCATTTTCTAAAGCAAAGTGATAAATAGTATAGTTACCTGGTGTTTCATAAACAGATGCTCTTTCATCAACGCAAGCAGGAATGCGATATTTATCATCAGTCACGTAAATGTCGCCATTTATTTTTAATGATTTTTCTCTCTGCTCTTGGGAAGTAAAATCATCAATCAGAATAGAATGGCAACCCGTAATGACTAAATCTTCAAAAACTTCAGGGTAGATGGATTTAGAACATTTGTATAATTGATCTTTTATACGTTCATTTGTTGCTGGATGGTACATTGTGCGCTTACCAATCATGTCAATTTTCTTGAAACCATTTTTGGAAGTTTTCACAGAATCACCCTTGCGCAAGTTTTGCACATACTTGTATCCTTTGTCGGTAAGAATTTTAGAATTTTCTTTGAAACAAACTATTGGTCCTGCTTCAGCTTGCAAACTAGCAAGATATATATCATTATTAGGACTAATCCCGCTCCAAGTTGCATTTCCAAGTGGAAAATATCCATTACCTACATATGGTGTGCTTGTAGAAATATTGAAAGATTCTGCATTAAATCCAGTCATATTCGATGGCACAGCATCTGGTTGTGTATAATTTCCTAAAAAATACACATTGTTTAAATTATTATTGTTAACAAATGCATTATATAGTATATTAGTAACATTCGGTGGTATAGTTATATTTGTTAAGTTACAAAAAGAAAATGATTCAATATATATAGTTATTAATGAATTTGGTAAACTTATTGTTGTCAAGTTGCTGCATCCGTAAAATGCATCACTTCCTATAGCTGTACATACTGAATCACTAGCAAAACTTAAATTTGTTATAACGGTATTAGAATTAAAACAATTTGCGGATATTGCAACAACATCTAGTTGGGTACTGCCATTCATTACTGATTTTGGAATAAAAACACTACCGTTGCCGTTATAACTTTGATTACCCTCACATTGAGCTACATCTCCACTTGAAGTTGAATACTGATAATAATTTATACCATTGTATGTAAAAGACATATTATACTTTGTATTGATAAAATATTTTTAAATTATTTTACTTTTTAACAAAGAACTTTGTAAGTGCCTGATTATTTTGTTTTTCATTCTGTGTTATTCTTAAATATTCATCAAACAGAAGCGCCTTCACTTCTTTGTTTCGCATTTGTTCTAATTTTTCAGGAAATTTATCTTCACTTGTGGTATGCCTTAAAGTTTCTACATCCTTCTTAAATTTCTTCAATTTAGGTAATTTATTTTTCATTACCCAGATCTTTTCTAAAACCAAAGCAAATACCTGTTGCACCGGTTTCATAATCTGGTTCGTTATGTAAAACGAATAATCGATCTTTAAGTTGTTTTCTAGAATATATGTCGGTGTTTCAATCTTATCACCTTGCAGTGCTTTTTTGTCAGGATTATTAATGTAGACAAACGGTATTCGGTCACCAGAACTCGGTTTGTTTCCTGGATCTCTTGCTGTCATTCTATCGGAAAGAACCTTGTGTGCAATTGATTTGGGATTTTTGTATCCTGAGCGCAGTGATTTGCTAATAATGAGCTTTTCTATTGGATAATTTTCCTCAACAATATTTTTAAGACATGATTTTAAAAATTCCATTGCCTTGTCGATATCTTGTTGCTTCATCAAAATATCGATGATACCACCATATATATCTTTTACAATTGGCGCATTGTCGCGCCTCTTCAGGACAATACCCATTTCTTTTCTCTTACCTTTATTCGGATCTGTCTCGTAGAGCATACCCACATACCGCTTTTTCGATAGCAAACAGAATGGCATAAATGTCTTTTCATATTCCAAATCATGTGGTCCTTTTAAGAAACTAGACGCCAGATGCCCGGCTTGTTGTGCAATCTCAATTGTAATTTCTAACGCCTCTTTACCGCGAATAGGTTCGCCCGCTGGGGTTTGCAAATTAAATGTGAAGAATACACTGTCTGTGTTATGTGCAATAATATTACCAATACCGGCTGCAAAGTGATGATTTTCTGTTGTTAAGTCAAAGACATATCCTTCGTATGTAATTTCTTGCATACTAATTATTTTATTCTTATTATTCAATAATACTTCTTCTCTACTGGATGCTATTTCTAAAGCACTTTGCCATTTTTTTTCGAATTCACTTTTGAAAGCCTGATGTATATTTATCAGTTTTAAATAATTTTCATCAAGAGGTTTATTTTTTACATGACAAACCTCAAAACTGCAATGGTCATTTGTATATTTATTAAAATCACCTAACTCCTTTTTACCATGACTAACTTCATAATCTTTGTATACTGGTTCAATAGTAAATAATTTTTTTTCTTTATTCAACATATAACAACATTTTGCTGCATCCAACATATTATTAAATGTAAAATAGTAGTGTTCATCTAGAATTTCATCAATCTCGTAAATTAAACGTTCTACAGGCAAATTATTATGTAACAATTCATCTCCTATTTTCAAATCTTTTGGAGAAATTTCGTTCCCATCTGGCTTTAATAGAGAATGGTCATCTGTTACATCCACTACACCAGTATGCGTCAGAATCCTTACCATTTTTTTGTGAGGTGCCAATGTATGTCTAATAATTCTATGCAAAGGTGTCCAACCCTTTTCTGTCCAGGTTTCTACATTTTCTAATTCACAAAATTCCTTTTCTTGCTTACCGAGTTCAGAAGATTTGATCCAATTATTGTTTCCGTATTTGTTTCCAAGCTCCTCAATGGTACAAATATCAAATATACCATTTGATTTAATATAAATAGGTGTATAACTAGCAACGCTATCACCATAAATATATTCTGCTTTGGTTAAAACTGGGCCATGTTTTTCGGTGTTTACCACGGCATCCCCATAACATTTTTCTATAATTTTCTTCGCATACGTCAAGAGCAAACGCCCAGTAGCTGTTGTACACGCCGCGATATCTTTTTCATAAAAGGTACTTGTCTTTGCACCGCATTGACCATAAAGTGAATTGGCGGTTACTTTGTAACCCAACTGACGTTTGTCCAAAACATTTTTCATAAAATCGTCAGTTTGCAATGGAATTTGTTTTCGCGTGGTTTTACGCGCTTTCAATAGTTCTTCCAAAATAGAAGGCATAATAGCTTTGCCTTGGGGAAATTGTGCGAACCTGCAAATTTTGCGCCCACTAATAATCTTTTCCGCTGCGGCGGCTGGATTTTTTCTGACGTATTTATACGTATCATACTCGATATTCACATACTCGTACTCAGGTAAATTATCGTATATGAAATTCCCGTCTTCATCTTTTTCACCAGTTTCGCTAATGAGATTACCTGCTAGATCATATTCCCTCGTCCAGACTTTGGAATCATGTGATAAATTTTCACTAATCATTGAACTCGGATATAGTGATGCATAATCCACACACGCTACCGGATTATCCAAATACAAATCGCATTTGGGCTCCAGAACAATCGCGCCTTCATATCCTTCGTCCAAATCCCCCTTTTCAATAACTGGCATCAACGTGCGCTTTTCACGACATTTCTTCGCAATATAACTCGTGAGTTTTATGCCTTGGCCTCTCATCACCAAGAAATTCATTGGCACACTGCAAATCTTCGCCATCTCAATAAAACCTGTAATAGTATCTACTTTATTCATCAAATAATGAACCAAGTTACAATCTTGAATACAATATTTGGCAATTACTGCGCGATCAGCTGCGCTTCCATTGGTCATCCGGAAGATATCTTTTGGCGTTACATCGTCTTTAGCCATGCACCATCGGATCTTTTTTGTTTTAAAGTCTGGTCTGATTGCATGATCAATGACAAATGTTCCTGTTGATTTATCAATACTAGTCACTTTGTATTTCGCGCCTCCATCATAGTAGTCTGTTGTGTGACCAATTTCCTCAATATGAATGAAACTACCAACCAATAATCCAGTTAAGTTCTTGGTTATAATTTTTGTTCCGGGTGGCGCATTTTCAATGCTGCTAATGTAATCACCAATAAAATGACCAGCTACATAATCAAGCTTGTAAGATGTCAAATTTTCTTCGCGTCTGAAGAAGTTGTACAAATCAACTTGCAAGCGTCCATTCATTTTAATGTATTTCAAATCATGCTGCCCACTCGCAATCTGAATCGTGCTTTCTTCTATTTTAAGAATACCCGATTCCCGATCTACATTTGCGCAAACTTCCCCGGTGTTTCTGGATAATTGCAAAAATTCCTCCGCGCAATCATTTTCTTGTGCGCGGCGAAACATAAACTCGTAATCAAAACCAAATATATTGTATCCAATGATAATATCGGGATTTTCTTCTTGAATCAATTTGCGCCAGGCCATTAACACCTCTCGTTCTGTCTTGCAAGTTTGGACAATGCTATTTTCTAGCGGCATATTATCGCACGTATTTAAAACCGCGCAGTGATTCAAGTAGGGCTCAGATTCGCCATATTTGAGAAAGGTTGAGCCTATGAATGTTACTTTATCGCCTTCTAATTTTGGAAAAACGGATTTCAATGATATATTCAATTCATTCAACCTGCAATCTCTATCGCATTTTTTATCAAATAAAATATCTGTTATCGTTGCTTTCTTGTCCGCATATGTTTTCGCCTTTTTAATGTAATTAAAGTCCTCTTCATTGTCGTCTTCTTGATTTTGATGCATTTTTTCAAACATCGCTTCAATTGTCGCGTCGTCGTTATCGGTCGCCTTCATATCGCGAACCGGGTTTGACAACCATTTTTCTATCATTTTTTTCAAAGAAGGCAAATCTGGTTTCGTCTTAGGATATACCAAATCTATTTCTGGCATTTTTTCTTTCTGGCTTGGTGCAAGATAGCCAAATGCGTTCAAAACTATTTGAGCTAAAACTGATTTGGCCTGGTCTTTTGTGAAGTCAGTGTTTGTATCTTCAAAATACTCAATAATATTGGTTGCCAATTTTTTGTATGATTTAATGGGTACCGGGAAGTCACCGTGACTACTGCTAGCCTCAATATCAAAACTACAAATTTTAAAAGGGACACGCGTCTCCTTCTCGTTCAAAGGAACAATATGCTTGTAGCTAATTTCAAACTCAAAATCACACGTTGTTTTTTTTTCTACATCATCGACGGATGTAGTTTTCGCACGGGGCAGCGAAATCCAACCAGACGGGCTGATATCTTGGATGTGAAAGAAACGCAACAGTGGGGGGATGTTTGCTTCGTATAAGTATGTGTTGGTTTTTTCAAATACGATGCCATCTTTCAAGAGCTTTCGCTCTCTTCCACTGTCAAACCCACCACCACCCCCGTTGTACCAAAGATTCTTCACCTTGTTTAGTGCTGTAAGATTCTTAAACTCTAATTTTATGAATTTATACTCTTTCCCATTATCAAAACCATATAGTTTTTTTCTTTTTATGATTTTGCACTCTGTAATGGAATTTTCATAATATTTTCCGATTTTGCTTTTAATGTAAAACAAAAAGGCTTGCTTTGTCTGGATTGACCAATGATCACCGACTTTTACGTAAAAGAATGGCTTGAAATCGGAAACAATGATAGAACATGTTTTTCCTTCCTCATTGAGACCAAACATTTGAATAATAAATTGGTTAGAGTCTTTGTAGGTGGCGCTTTTACCATTATCACTTTTACCATTATCACTTTTACCATTATCACTTTCACTGCTACGCGTATCATTATTATTTTGATTGTAAACATTGAAGTCGAAAAGTCGAAAGACTTGATCCATAATTGTTTGATAATTATTATATCAATTGAATTATTTAATTCAATTTTATAGAGTTTGTGTATAAAATATAATTATGTATGGCGATTTTTGGCTTTACGTGTAATAAATTTCGTAAATTAAAATAATACCAATAATAATTTAAATGGTAAATTATGTAAATATGTAAATGAAATATACTATTTTTTGTGCTTATGGTGAAATTATTGATAAAATAACCATTTTAGAAATAAAATTAGCAAAAGCTAAGAATGAAACACAAAAACAGCACGTATTGGAAGAATATAATTCGCTTTTAATCAACATTGAAAATAATAAAAATGATGATTCATTTAAACAATTATATAACAAATTACTTGGAATAAATAAACAATTATGGATATTAGAAGATATTATAAGAATGAAAAGTAATAAGAAGGAATTTGATAATAAATATATTGAATGCGCGGAGAATATTCACATTAAAAACGATGAAAGATATCGAGTTAAACGTGAACTTAATATGTTATACAATTCGGATATAATAGAAGAAAAAATCTATTCTACTCATCTCACAGAAATGAGTGTACAAAATCAAGAAAGCATATTACAAAAAAGAGAAATACTACATTTTAATGACAATCAAATTATAAAAAAAGAGGATGAAATTATTTTACAAAAATGTTCTATTTGTTTTGAAAACGGAGATTTTTTACAAACAAAAAAAGCATTGAAAAATTTATGCATGAAATATGAGTTTTCACCAACGTGCGTTACATTAATGAAAATATATTTTTGCTATAATACCATTATGTCTGTGTTTAACGAAACAAACGAATATCAAGATAAAATACATACATTTATAAATATTATAAATGCTAATTCACTTCGATTAGACAAAGACTTTGTGAATCAATCAAATAAAATGTATGGTATATTATTACTGGAACAAAAAAAATATAATGACGCAATACCATATACAAAATACTTAAATCCTATTGTATCTGAAAACCATAATATTAATCCAGATACGATGAATTATTTCAAACATGATGATAAATATAAAACGCTATTAATATATTTTAGTGGAGGGTTAGGAGATATAATAATGTATTCAAGATTTATAAAAAGAGTTTGTGAAATAGAGCAAAAAAAAAATAATGGAAATAAAATTATTTTTTTAATAAGTGACAATTTATTTTGGATATATAGTTATCTTTATAAATATGTATATTTACATGTAAATAATATTCAAGTTATATCATTTCAATTCAAAAATAATTTACCTTTTTTTGATTATCATATAAATATTACTATGTTACCGCATTATTTATCTCTAGATTATTCAGATATTTATGTAGATCATTATTTGACTTCTTTACCACCTACAACAATTGATGTTACTAAATTCTTAAGAAAAGATAAAAAAAATATGATTATCAATTGGTCAGGTAATAAAAATAACACGCACGAAAAACATAATAGAAGTATTCCTTTAGATAAACTTATTACTTTATTTAAACAAACAAACTCATTTATTAATTGGATTTGCTTACAGGGAAATATTTTGGAAAATGAAATAAAGTTACTTAAAAAACACAATGTTCACTGCATATGGGAGAAAATAGATAAGAATGGTAACTCTTTTGAGGATACGATTAGCCTTATGAGAGACATAGATTTAGTTATTTCAACTGATACGTCAATTGTGCATGTTGCGGGAACAGCAAATATACCTTGTTGGTGCTTGCTAACAAAGGGCTGCGACTGGAGGTGGACAAAAAATGATGAAACTACAAAATGGTATCCGAATATTAAATTGATAAGACAAACGGAAGTTTTAGAATGGGGGAATGTTGTAGATATGATTGTCAAAAAATTAAAAATAGATTTTAACACATAATCAAATAATATAATATATATATTATATATTTCAAAATATAAAATTTAATATATATATTTCAATACAAAAATATAAAATTTAATATATATATTTCAATACAAAAATATAAAATTTAATATATATATATTTTTGTATATCTTGTATATGAACAAAAAACCTATTCAAGCGATCGCCGTTTTTAACGATAAAAAAATCAAAGGTATTGTCAAGTTTACTGAAAATTTCCAAAATAATGATATCATTATAGATGTCCACATTACAGGCTTAAATAAAAATTCAAAGCACGGATTTCATGTTCATGAATCAGGAGATTTAAGCGATAATTGTAAAAGTATGTGTGCACATTTCAATCCGTATGGGAAAACTCATGGCTGTCCGGGTATGAAAGAGAGACATGTCGGTGATTTGGGAAATTTGCACACAGATTCGCATGGTGTCGCGCACTATAGAATTCGGGATAACGTTATCAAGCTAAGAGGAAATAAAGCAAATATTATCGGAAGGGGGCTCATCATTCACGCAGACGAAGATGATTGCGGGCAAGGTGGGTTTGATGATAGTTTGAAAACAGGGCACGCAGGGGAGAGAATTGCGTGCGCGGTTATTGGTTATTCAAAAGAGAATTTTGGTTGCTAAATGCGTGCGTACTAAAGATGTGGTTAGTGTTTCCAGGTTTTTCTTCCATATTTACAATGTTGCCTTTGAGAGAAACCCTTGGGATTACGGCAATTTATGCTTTTTTTATATTTCATTGACCACTTGCCACCACGTTTCATGGTTTTTGATTTTCTGTATCGGTTGACTGTGCGCAAGCGGCCACCTTTTTGGCCTGCCATTTTCATTTTAAACCATTCGTCAAATGATTCGAGACTGCGCAATTTACTTTTATCAAGTTTCTCGCAATTTTCGTATTCTTCAATTTTTCCTTTATGGATGTGGCGCATCGTAGGAAATCCACCAGGTGATTCGCCTATTATTTTTCCGAGGTCGCCAAAGGATCCTTGCTCTATGTCAATAACAACCGCGCCTTTATTATTCGCATGTTTATCTTCGAAATCAAACCATTTAGGTTTTGTTTCATTGCAAGGTCCGCACCCATCCATATAAATTAAAAGAAATACGTTTTTGCCATCGGAAATTGCCTTTTTCAGTATTTCTACTCTTTCTTTTTCTGATTTTTTATGGTGTACCATATTTTTCGTATTTATAAATACTCGTTAGAAAATAATAAAAATATATTTTTTTAATCCTTGTTTAATATATATTCATGTCATCACTTATGTTATTGATCATTATAGTATTTTTAGCAGGTATTTATTTTTGCTGCAAATCAAGCGAAGGATTTACTAGCGCAATAAATTTGAACAGGTGCCCGAATATTTTGATACAAAAAGATTCAAAATTTTACTTGTATAATTCTAAACTAGCCAAAGTTCCAGGGGTGAATCCGGTCGAATTTAATAATTTAGAAGAGTACACTGAATTCTTGGATTGGCAAAGAAGCCAAGGTATAAGATGCCCTGTTTTATATTTGCAGCAAACTTATGATGCCCAAGGCAATCCTGTTTATAAAGTTCGCCCTAGCCCAAATGATTTACAGGGAGGCTTACCACCAAACGCGCCCTATTTGAAACCGCCAAACCCTACGTTGCTTGTAGATGCAACCCAAACTGATCGCCCGTACAACATAAACTCTTACCCAGCTTTCGATAATACGTCGTATTATGTCGGTGCAACTACACCACTGGATACGATGAATGCCCAACAACAATCACAGGGAATTAGTCCAAATGCTATGGATGCTAATTGGGGTGGAGCTGAATATACTCAATCACTAGTTGATCAAGGATATTATGCTGGTAATGAAGTTTCTATTGCTGTTTAGTTGTTTATTTTTGGTTGTTGGTTTTTTGTTGTTTTTGGTTGTTGGTTTTTTGTTGTTTGTTGGTTTTTGGTTGTTGGTTGTTTTTGGTTGTTGGTTATTAGATATTTTTATATTAAAAATATTTAATTTACTTTTCTTTATTCGAGTTGCTTTGCTTTATTTAATTTGGGCAGTTGGCAATAAGGTAATTGTAGTTGATACCATTTTTTTTGTTCCAGTTGTAAACGCGGTTGTTTTGTAATCCGGCAGATAACAAATTGTAAGCAACTAACGATTTCCTGCAGCCAGAACCATTAAGAATTTGCGTCATCACACCATAAGGAAAAGCTACGGGTCCGGAAGGAGCTTGATTGTTGTTGCGAATGCGAATAGTAGCGCTGAAGGCGGGCATTTTATATTATAAAATATTATAATATTAAACTCAAAAAAATAAAAATAAAAATAAAAATACAAACAAAATACAAAATATTTTCTTAAATTGATTTCTTTATTTGTTTATTTCTTGATTTATAAATCGCTAAATTATTGGCTATCAACAAATTTCATAACACCATTCAGACTAGCTTTGGCACTATTTAATGTATTTAAGGCTTCTACATTTTTTATGTCTTTAATAGGATCATTTGTAAGATTTAATGTTACTTTTAGCATGGCAAAATTTATCAAATCTTCTAAATTTATAATTGCGTTTTCATAGTCTTTGCGATATTTACTTATCAATAAGCTGTCTTGCATTTTTATAACTTGAGCTTTTATGTTTGTAGCATACGTTGAAGCATTACCTGCTTCACCATTCGGTATATTAGGCAATGGTACGACAGATTGTTGATTTTCTAAACCTTCGAATATTTTTCCTTTAAATTGATAAAATACCAAATAAAATAATATTACAATTATTGCAATTACAATTAATGTTTTAAAAAGAGATTCGGACATATATATTATAGTTTCAATAAAAATTTTGCGATATTTGCGATACTTGTTTTATTCAATTTTCGCGTTTGATTCTTTGTTGTTGTGTATGTTACATTTTTTAAACAGTCATCACCTTTTTCCTCCATTTGCTTCATTAAATTATGAATCGTTTTGAACTCGTCGATTATAGCTACAGCTGTTACCGAACTAATACCGGGTATTTGACACAACATAATCTCGTCAATATTTTGCGGTGTTATATTTTCTTTCTTTACCTTCTTAATAACACTGACGTAATTTTCTACATCCACATCCACCTTTTCCACCTTTGAGAAAGGTGGAGCCAAATCTTGTACTTGTGAGAAAGGTGGAGCCAAATCTTGTACTTGTGGGAAAGGTGGAGCCAAATCTTGTACTTGTGGGAAAGGTGGAGCCAAATCTTGTACTTGTGGGAAAGGTGGAAAAGGTGGATGTGGAAAATGGGGTTTTCTATCTTCTAAATCTCCTCTTCTTACTTTATTTGCGCAATTACAAATAAATAGCGCGGTTTCTTCAATGTTCATTGTTCGCATTACTGAAAACCCCTTGTAGTAATTCAAAGAAAAAATGGCAGATAAAATTGTTAGCTTATCCGTCTTATCGGTAAATTTATTAATTTTATTAATATCGCCTTCTATTAAATACATTATGTTATGATTAGATAGTTCTAATCCATTTAAACGATATGACTGCTCTTCATAACGACCGTCCTTGATGCTTGCCCCTAAATCTCTGATTGTTTTTCTCTCTATAATAAGTTTTTCACATCCGTTGTTCTCTAAAATAACATCGCCTAGTGCAAGTGTTTCTACCACGAGTTCGATATCCTTATAAAGTGGTAACATTTTTAAAAAACTTTTCATTTGTTCTATAAGGTCGCGCTCGCGATTGTCGATCCTGATTTTCATTGTTATGTAAATAGTTTAATAAAGAAGTTATTAAATTATTTTTTGAACTAATATATAAAACTTGCAAGCAAACAAAAAAGCTGCTTAACCCATGTTTCCACCAATTGTAGCCCTGTATCCGTATTGTTGGGTTTGGATTGTGCGGCTAGGAATGCAAAGAGGAGGACGGCCGTTGACCCATTGTGTATTAACCGCACGGATAAGGTTTGGGTTGGACGACAAGAAGAAACCAACCCGACACGCTAATCCTGCCTTTTTATTTCCACCACATGTAGGTTGATTGATCATTGCAGTTGACTTGGCAATACGAGATCCGCTGTAATAAACCATGTTATACATATTCCTAATATTTTTTTTTATTCTAAATATTTAAATATTTAAATATAAAACCGCCGGCTGTTTTTTGTTTTTCTTTCAAAGCACTTTTAACAGAAGTCAAACATATTTGTAATTTGCTACTAGCTTCTTTAATGGAATTGAATTTTGCGATTTCATTCATTTCTAAATCATATTGAATAATTTTTCTCGTATATAATTTTATCAATCCAATTTTATGATTATGGATATTATTTTCAGCACAAGTTACCCATTCTAAATTACTCGCAGCATTATTTGTTTTACACCCATCGATATGATTTACAAAAGGTTTGTTTTCTAAATTAGCTATAAACGTTTGACAAACTAATCGATGTAGCAAATATTTGTGAATGTTAACTCTTACATTTATATAACCACTATGATGCGGTTTGTAATCTTTCATAACTATTCCTTTTTTATTTTTAAATCTTCCTAAATTAGAGACAAAATATCCATCCGTATTTTCATTTTCTATATGCACTTGTTTCCATATTTCATTTTCTAAAGTTTCGCATTCTTTGCAGACTTCCCATTTGAATCCAAACGAAGTTTCATAGATTCCACGGGAAGCAAAACTTATTCCTGTACGAATAGGTACAAATTTCTCTCCGTGTTTATTTTCAATAATCCATTGTGCTGCTTCATTGATTGAATTATATTTTTGTAATTTTTCCCCAGTTTTTACATCAATTCTCCAAACAGGCAAGTTTTGATTAGTGGTTTGTTTTACACCATTACTTCTGTGAATGCTATTTTCTAAATTAGTTACCCATTCTAAATTTTCTAATTTATTATTCAATCCATTCTTATCTTTGTGATTTACTTGTGATTTATTTTCTGTATTTTCTATAAATGCACTTGCAACCAATCTATGAATAAAGTGGGTTTTGGTTTTAGTTTTGGTTTTTAAATTTGATATACCAACAGAATTGTACCCACCTCTGTTGCATTGTTTTAATATTCTACCTGTATTTTTATTTCTTACGTTTCCAAATGAAGAAACTTCATAATTTTCATACCCCTTTATATTTACCCATACTTCGGTGTTTTCCATGTATAGTCAACCGGTTTTATTTTTAAGCTGTTTCCTTAATATTATTTAATAACAAGCTTAAACCCAACTGAACATACTAAATACAGGCGAAATGGCAGAACCGAAAAATATACTGCATGACGACGACGTCATCAAAACCGACGAAGGTCTTGTATTTAATCCATACAATCCATTGAATGTAGAGATTAAATTGTGCGACGTACAATCTATTCTTACTAAATATGGTGTACCCGGGATTGTGTACAATATGAATCTTTACAAACGCGCATTTGTGCATCGGTCTTACACGAAACGCCCCGCGTTTGAAAATCTGGCGCAAAATATTACAATTGTTCCAAAGCCCGACGATTGCTTGCCTCTTAGTACGAAATCAAATGAACGCCTTGAATTTTTAGGCGATGGTATTTTGGAACTTGTCACAAAATATTATTTGTATAGACGTTTTCCTAAAGAGAATGAAGGATTCATGACTGAAAAAAAGATTGCTATTGTTAAAAACGAAGCTATTGGCAAAATTGCGATGGAAATGCGGCTTAATAAATGGCTTATTTTATCAAAACACGCTGAAGAAAAAAAGATACGCACTAATTTGAAAAAATTAGGGTGCTTATTTGAGTCTTTTTTGGGCGCGCTATTTTTAGATTTTAATAAAATTAGCGTGAAAGACGAGGATGGTTGGTTTTCAAATGTATTTGTTACTGGTCCTGGCTTTCAAATGGCGCAAAAATTTGTCGAGAACATTTTTGAAAAACATATCGATTGGATTGCATTGATTCAGAATGATGATAATTATAAAAATATTCTTCAAGTCAAAATACAAAAGGAATTCAAGGTTACACCGCACTATTTGGAGATTGAACATGATGCGGAACTGGGTTACAAGATGGGCGTCTACTTGTGCTTAGGCCAACAAGTCCATAATTTAACGTGTAGCGAGGCTTTAACTTTAGGAAGAAATAATTTGAATACATTCAAAGACGTGCAGGATTACGTAGCACTGAATGGGAAAATATTTTTGTTTCTCGGGGAAGGCCAGCATAAAATCAAACGCAAAGCAGAACAAGAGGCGTGCTTCGAAGCTTTGAAACTAATTGAAAAATTATTATAAATATTTGCACTATTGCACAAAATGTGTAAACTTGTAAAAGTTTTATATATTTATTTTATATAAGTATCACGAATGAATCCTTTAGATAAATTGAAAGATAAATTAAAAGTAAAACCAACATTAGAAGAGCGCGAACCTGTAAGAGTTGTCTTGGGTGCTCCAAAACCCGAAGAATTGACTATTCGAAATGTTGCTATTCGCGAGGCTATTGATAAAGATTACCACCGAGATGCTTTAAAAGAAAGGTTGAAAATGAGTAAGCTTTCAAAAGTGGTCACCCGTGGACCTACAAGAGACATGGAAAAAGAATTCAAAGAAAAACCATCAAGTGCGCCGGTTTTTCCTTCAAAAACCAAAGCTAAAAAGATTCCTCAAAAACTTACATTATTGATTGAAGAGGAAGAAGATGATGCCGCGAAAGAAGGGGAACCAAAAGAAAAAGAGGAAATATCGTTAGCTTTAGTACCCAAAAAACGCGGTAGACGCACCGAAAAAGTGCAAAAGGGTGTTGCTGTTTTGGGTCCAGAAGAATATGTGCGAATTGGTGATGTACCCATTACTGATCGCATTCATCAAAAACAACCTAATGTTATTTACAAAGTTTCGAGTTATTACATGAATAATAGAGAGATATTTGTCAACTTTATCAATTCTTTATTTGAACCCTATAAGAGAGAACTTGAAAGTGACAGCGCGGATATTTCCTGCGACACTATTGGGCGAAGTTCGGAAACTTTTTCTCTCCTCACTCATCAAAAGATAGTTAGAGATTATATGAATTTATACACACCATACCGCGGGTTACTCTTATTTCATGGTCTTGGTAGTGGTAAAACAGCAAGTAGTATTGCAATCGCTGAGGGAATGAAGAGTAGAAAGAAAATTATTATTATGACACCTGCATCACTACGCCGTAACTATATGGAAGAATTAAAAAAAGCAGGTGATTTCATGTATAAGAAAAACCAATTTTGGACCTGGATACCAACCGATAGTGCGGACCCTCAAGTAATTGAAACATTATCCGCGGTTTTAAGTTTGCCAATGGAATACATTCGCAGGAAGCACGGTGCTTGGTTAATTAATATTAAACAACCACCAAATTATGCTACTCTCTCTAGTCAGGATAAGAAAAGCTTGGACGATCAACTCGACGAAATGATACAAACAAAATATACATTCATTAATTATAATGGATTGCGATCTAATAGGCTTAAAGAATTGACGCATGACTACGAAAGAAATTTGTTCGATGACACAGTTATTATCATTGATGAAGCTCACAACTTTATTAGTAGAATTGTCAACAAATTGGGCAAAGAAAAAGAGATCTCCGTCGACCAACGCGGGATCAAAGAACACCTTCCCAGAGCGCTAGCGCTTAAATTATATCATTATTTACAAGATGCCAAAAATGCGCGCATTGTTTTATTAACTGGTACCCCTATTATCAACTATCCAAATGAAATCGGGGTTTTGTTCAATATTTTGCGCGGCTACATCAAAACCTGGGAAATACAACTAGATGTGAAAACTAATAAAAAAATCACAACAGAATCTTTGCGCGAACTTCTTTTGAGAGAAAAAGTTCTTGATTACTTGGAGTATTCGCCAACAAGTCGAAAATTATACATAACGCGCAACCCACTTGGTTTCAAAAACAAAATCAAAGAAAGTTCCGGATACTTGGGCGTTACTAATGAAAAAAAGGATCCAAGTGGGTTAGGTTCATCTATGTTTGATTTAGACTTTGTTAGCGACGATGATTTTGAGAGAAAGTTGATTGGCTACTTGAAGAAAAATGACATTGAAGTAATACCAAACAGTTTAATAATTCATAATTACACTGCATTACCCGATAAATTGGAAACATTTGGTACAAGATTTATTGATCCTGTTACTAAAAATATTAAAAATGTTGAATCATTCAAGAGACGCATTATAGGGTTGACCTCGTATTTTAGAAGCGCGCAGGAAGATTTATTGCCCAGGTATGAAAAAACACCAGAATATTATCATATTGTGAAAATTCCCATGAGCGATTATCAATTCAAAGTATATGAGGCTGCTCGCAAAGAAGAAAGAAAAATAGAAAAAAGCTCCAAGGGTAAAAAAGGGTCTTTCGATAAGGATGGTATTTATAAGGACGCAACTTCTACATATCGCATCTTTTCGCGTTTGTTTTGCAATTTTGTTATGCCATCGCCACCTGGAAGGCCAATGCCTAGAGATGTGGCCGCGGTTCAAGACTTGGGGGAAATATTAAAAGATGTTGATAAAGAAGAAACCAAACAAGATTTGGATGCAGAAAATGAAGGCGAATTAGAAGGCGACATTGCATTGAATGCGATTGCGGATTCTACGTATCCAGAAAGAATTGAGAGTGCTATCAAATCCATTCGAGAAAATGCAAGTGTTTTCTTGAGCCCAGATAATCCAGAGGGGCTTCAAAAATACAGTCCCAAATTTTTGCACATTCTTGATAATATTAATGATCCTCAATACCCGGGTTTGCATTTGGTTTATAGCCAGTTTAGAACCCTAGAAGGCATTGGTCTTTTCACTATGGTTTTGGAAGCCAACGGATATGCACAGTTCAAAATTGTTAAGAGCCCCACGGGTATTTGGGAAATCAGAATGAGAGAAGAAGACCTCGGAAAACCAACTTTTGCCTTGTATACTGGAACCGAAAGTGCTGAAGAAAAGGAGATTATAAGAAATATATATAATGGTGACTGGGAGTCGCTACCAACTAATATAGCGAGTCAATTGAGAGAAATATCTCATAATAATAACACTGGGCAAATCATTAAAGTATTTATGATTACTTCGTCTGGCTCAGAGGGTATTAACTTGCGAAACACACGTTATGTTCACGTCATGGAGCCATATTGGCACCCGGTTCGCGTTGAACAAGTTATCGGACGCGCACGCCGTATTTGCAGTCACAAAGATTTGGATCCTACGCTACAATCTGTGGAAGTATTTATTTATTTGATGACCTTTACGCCTGAACAAATTAAAAGCGGCGATTCTATTGAATTGAAATTGAAAGATCTCAGTAAGAGAGAGCCTAAAGTACCACTTACGAGTGATGAAGCCCTTTATGAGATATCTTCGATTAAGGAAGAAGTTAATACGCAGCTAATTACTGCTGTGAAAGAGAGTGCTATTGATTGCGCAATCTATTCGCATAATTCGAAAGAAGGCTTGCATTGCTTGAACTTTGGCGAGCCAACGAACAGCAAATTTTCTTACAACCCAGCAATTTCTTCGGATCAAACGGATGTTGTTGCAACGCTAAATAAGAAAAAAATAGAATGGAGTGCGAAACCCGTTCGTATTTATGGGGTTGAATATGCCGCGCGTAAAATGAATGAAAAACTTTATAATATTTATGATTTGAACAGTTATAAGAGTGCCATAGAAACAGGCGATAATCCGATTCTGGTTGGTACTTTGGAAATTAATGCGAAAGGAGAGAAAGTATTCAAAACACTTGTTTCGTAATGATGACAAATAATATCAAATAATATCAAATAATATCAAATAATATCAAATAGCATTCTTCACACTTTTGCAAAATATAATAATTGTGATCAGTGCAAATTTTGTTGTCCATTTTCTAACTTTGCTGTACTCTTCTATATACATGTTTGTTTGCCCTGTGTTTCTCCAATACTCAATTACTTTGGGAATGCGATCAGATTTGTATGATTTGTAAAGAATAAGTGTGCTTAAACTCAAGAGTACATCCAGTTCGCTTGAGAAATTTGTAATAATTATATTTTTTAAATTCATATTTGGTTTAATTTCAAAATTTTGTATATCATTGAAGAAACTATCGCCTAGTGCTGTGTTGTAATAAGCTACACTTAAGACACCAGAAATAATGCCTTGAATTCTTAGCTCCTCAACAAGTCCCCATATTTTTTCGCGATTTGTATGTTCGCGCGGTGTGGGTGGTTCATTTACAAATTCATAAATATTGGCGCTGTTAATGTCCCATGAAACTTCGCCGGCATCCCACGTTTCTTCGTAGACAAAAGGTTTTTCTAAAGTGTTCGATAATTTGATATTCGTGTTTGTTTTTGTATTGGGTATTTGTTTTACGTTAGTATTTATCTTTATGTTAGTATTTGTTTTTATGTTAGTATGTGTTTTTTGTTTCATATTTTTGCAGGGTATCAGACCAAATACTGAAACAGGAAATGAAACAAAAGACAGAGCAATAATCAATGTTTGAATAATAGTTTTCATCGTGATCGCCATTCTTTGACTAGTGTTCTAGTGTATCTCCATATTTAAAGATATTTCTCTCAATCAATTTTCTTTTTATCATTAAATAATGCAATCAAGCTTTAGCAATGGATAATAATTTTTCAATCATTGTATACATGACATCTACCTTTTTTTCTAGATTATCTATCTTGGCTTCTAGAGAGAAATTGTGTGTGTCATTATTGGTTTCCGTAATTTTGAATTTTAAACCTGGTATGGGTTTTATTTCTTCCACGTTTTCCGACCAACTTATATGTTTTGTCTTAGTTTCCAATTCTGGTTCTGGTTCTAGTTCTAGGTTTAGATCCAACACGGATTGCTTCACGGATTGCTTCATGGATTGCGGCATATCAAAATTTTGTATTTTTATAGTTTTCATTGCCAACTCTTTTTCTCTCGTTTTCTCAACACGCAAAGATGTTTCCGTGCTCTGTATCCAACCATTTACATCTTCTTTTTTATAATTATTCGTAATTTTTTGCATTTCCAAGTTTCTTTCAGCTATTGTTTTTTTTATAATAGCATCCAGTTCTGTTATTGGTTCATCTTTCATATCATCAGAAAAATTAGGTGTTTCGGGTAGTGGAAGCTCCATAGATTTCGCAAAATCATTTTGTCTTTCTGATAAATTTCTCTCAAATTCATTCACTCGACTTGCTTGAATTTCTTCCGCGGTAATTAAAACAGGACTAATGTTTTCGTGTATTGCTATTTGTTTAGGTTTCGGAAAATTTTGATTTAAAATAGTGATGATGATAGAAATGAATTTTTTATTCATACTTATCAAATCTGTGTGGATTGTTTTTTCTTTATCATAAAATTGCTGTGCTACTTTTAGAAAAATTTCATTTATTAGTGTAATTTCTTCTCTATTTTTATTTATGACTACATCTTCGTCAAGTATTACTTCCCAAAGCATTCTAATGTTTTTGTCACTTAAAAAAACTCGCGAACCTTCTTGTGACATTTTAATTTTAAGTATATAAATAAGGTATTAGTATTTATATACTTTTTTCCACTTTTAGTTCAACCTTTGGGAAAGTTTAAGCCAAATTATCCACAACCATTTTTGAGAAAAGTGGATGCGGTTGTAGTGCAAACTTTTATTTCAAAGATCTTCATTGAAATATACCTTCCTGAATTTTTCCATATATTCATCCTTTAAAACATGCGTTTTCAAATAGTGCGCGTTTATTTTGTCTTCCAACATATGCGCAATAAAATACAACCCATATATACCGCATTCTGTATTACCATATTGATGCTCCACGGGATGATTTTGATCAAATTCGAAATCTATCCTCGGTTTCAAGGTTTTTCCCTGTTCAGTAACCTTATCAACAAATGTTTTAATTCTTTTGGGTATTTCATCCCCAGCGCTATCAAAATAAAAAATCTTTTTGCGCTTTATGTTTATAAATAAACTCACCCAATGGCTTCCACCTAAATAATGTGGATCAGTGTTAAATATTACACCTATTTTGGTTTTTCCATTTTTTATTTGATTTTTTAAACTGAAATTGCATAGCTCATTCCAAACGCATTCGCCATACATTTTTTTGGCATCATAATCAATTGGTGATGGGCCAATGAAATCAAAACATTTGTATGCTTTCTCATATTGCTTCATTACATCCAAAATATCCACACTAGATAACCATTCATTAGGATTCTTCTTCCATTCGCTAGGCGATTTGGGGGCAAAAGCTTCTTCTAATTCTTTTTTTACTTTGGAATTTCCAACAAAATTCTGTTTCAACCAGCAAGATTCTCTATTGCAAATGCTAGCCATGTTTTTTTTCAAGATTTGCCAAATCTCTTTGGTATCATTCGTTTTTATTTGCGAATCTGGGTGCCTTGCATTCCACATGTCTCTCAATTTATATAAATCTTCGCTAGAAAAGCATGTAAAATTATTCAAACTTTGATTATTTTTGTTAGAAGGGCTGCATTGCAATTTCTTCATTTCTTTTACTTTACTCTTGTCTTTGTCTTTGTCTTTGTCTTTGCCTTTATAAGTAACTCGTTGTCCTTGTCCTCCTCCTCTATGCTTTCTTGTTATTGAAGAACTGTTTGTTATTTTGTCTATTTTTATTTTTCTTGTTGCCTTCGTTGTTGTTTTCATTTTTGTTGTTGTTTTCGTTTTTGTTTTCGTTTTTGTTTTTGTTTTCATATTCGCCTTTATCCTAATATTAAACAATATTTTCTTTTTTCTCATTAGTGGCTTTTTTCTCTTTTTTTTGAATACCTTTTTTTTTCAAGGTTGGGTTTGTTAAATCAATATCCTTTTGTTTTGGAATTATTGGTTCTTCTGGTTTTTTTATAAACGTTTTTTTAACAAATTTATCCAATGGATTTTCAATCTTTATATTACGCATTAACAGTTTATCTAATTTATCAAGCTCTTCTTGGGTTTGGTGAGAGGTTTGCGATGTGTTAGTATTTGGATTGGTTAACGAGATATTGTCGTATTCTTCTTGAAGAATATCATTATTATCTAAAGATTTGAAATAATGAACACATGTTTTAATATAATTATCAAATGCATATTTTACATCAGTGAGTATTTTTTCTTCGTGAAAACTCGGTTTTGACAACAAATCTTTGGTTAAATCAACAATACGTTTTTTGTAAAATCTTTTTTCTTGGCGCCCAACACTTCTAGATATTTTGTTTTGCATAGCTTTATTGTAGTGTTCTTTATTCATTAAGCAATCTAATGTTATTTGGTTTATAAGACTATCAGACATTTGGTCTATATTTATAGAGAGAGATGTAAATATTTTATTTTTTTCTTATGCAAAAAATAAAAAAATAACAAAATAAAAAATAAAAAAACCAAAATAGTTTTCAATATCTACGATACTGCGCACGGAGAGGGACTAATATTTGGTTTATCTCATAACCAGCATTGCTTCTTAAATCTTCGCTAATTGAAGGAAATAATGTATCAATAAGTTCTCTGGAAGTAATTGTATATTGGTCTCTTCCATTTTCGAATTCAATTTTAAAATATTTTTTAATTTCTTCCTTGTCATTTTCAGAAAATTGAATAGTTCTATAGCTACCTCTATCTACTATTTCAAAACCGCCTCTTATTTTTTTATTTTTCCGGTAAATCTTTCTCTTATATGTTTTTTTCTTATAGGTTTTTCCCCTTGTAGTTTTTTTCTTATATGTTTTTATCATATTATAAATTATAATTATAAAAAAATTATAATAAGAAAAAGTTGAATCTTCAAAAGAGAAAACATTATTGAAGACACTTAATTGCAGCCATCGTTTTTGATATCTTTGACAGAGGTTCGCGTAGAATTCAAAAAGATACCAGGTGCTAAATTATTAGGATTCGGATTGAATGCATTGAAATTCTCTTGGTTGAATAATCCGGAAAATGGTTGATGCACAGATTGGCGCGGTTCAAAATCATATTGATACAAATCACTTGTGCTATTTGGTACATAAACGGATTGACTGCATTTTTGCAGGGCAAAAATTTGATTTCTTAGTTCAGATTCTGTGTTTATATTCGATGAGAAGCCAGACCATGGCGATTCTGTGTTTCCGGGATTGAATATTGTATGCGGGTTATAAACCGGGTATTGTACTGCGCTAACAGAATTTTGCTTTCTGGGATCGACGATAGGCATTATAGAATATTTTGTTGATACGCTGCGAGGGCTATAATAAGGCTGCAAAGCTTGTGATGGTATATTTCTATCATAAATTCTAGAGTTAGTTTCATCGTGAATTTTCGCTACAAGATTATTATTGCAATTTTGATTTTGATTATTCATTACTATACAATAATATAATAATATAACAAAATAACAAAATAACAAAATAACAAAATAACAAAATAACAAAAATACAAAATAGAAAATAGAAAATACAAAATACAAAATACTACAATACAACATACATTTTTTATTTCATAGCTATGAGTTTTATTTATGAAAGCTATATAAAGAAACAGAACAATATTACATAAGTAAATGTGTGGGATTTTTTCCATTTTAAACAATGATGGTCATTTTGCGAATAATTTTATTATGGATCAATTTGAGAAAGGCAAACGGCGAGGGCCAGAATTTTCTAAATTAATCGACGGAGGAATAAAATTAAAATTAGGTTTTCATCGTCTTGCAATCAATGGCCTTAATGATGAATCTAATCAACCTATTACAATTGATAATGTTACTCTTATATGCAACGGCGAAATTTATAATTATAAAGAATTATATGCTTTAATGAATGTAAAACCCAGGTCTGGTTCCGATTGCGAGGTCATTATTCATTTATACAAAAGATACGGTATGGAGCATACATTGCAAATGTTAGATGGCGTTTTTGCGTTTGTTCTTTGCGATAATTCATTTACACAACCAAGTAAATTATACATTGCTAGAGATCCTTATGGGGTTAGACCTTTGTATGTACTAAAAAGTACGAATATTGATAACAGAATTTATGCATTTGCATCTGAATTGAAATGTTTGAGTAAATTTCAAACGCTTGATAATAATTATTTTATAGAACATTTTCATCCAGGAACGTATTCGTACTACGAATTGCCATTTTCGGCATTAGCATATTGGAACATCATACAAGAGTATCAATCTTTTCACTCCACCGGATTTGATAGTATTACTATTTATAAAAACATTGGAAACAATGCCAGAACAACAATGCTATACGATATTTTGCAAGAAATACAAAAATATTTCATGAAAGCTATTGAAAAACGTTGTTTGACAACTGAAAGACCAATTGCGTGCCTTTTGTCAGGAGGATTAGACAGCAGTCTTGTTACCGCACTTGTAAATGATTTTCGAAAGAGAAATTATCCGGATTTGGCACCGCTTGAAACATACAGTATTGGGTTAGCCGGCTCAGAAGACCTGAAATATGCGAAGATTGTAGCGGAGTATTTGGGTACAAAGCATACAGAAATCATTTTGACTGAACAAGAATTTGTTGATGCCATACCCGATGTTATTTATGCTATTGAGAGTTATGATACAACGACTGTCCGTGCAAGTATAGGCAATTATTTATTGGGTAAATACATTTCGAAAAATAGTCAAGCAAAAGTTATTTTTAATGGAGACGGATCCGATGAATTATGCGGGGGATATTTGTATATGCACAAGTGCCCGGATGCTGTGGAATTTGATCGCGAAACCCGCCGGCTTTTAAAAGATATACATAAATTCGATGTTCTACGTTCTGACAAATGCATCGCGTCTCACGGTCTTGAACCGCGCACGCCATTTTTAGACAGATCCTGGGTACAATATTATCTATCTATTGATCCCAGAATTAGATCACACACCGAGTGTGGTCAAACTGAAAAATATTTGCTGCGTTATGCATTCGCATATCCAAATTATTCGAATTTTGATGGGAGATCGATTTTACCGGATTCTATTTTGTGGCGAAGAAAAGAGGCATTTAGTGATGGGGTAAGTAATACAAGTAGATCACTTTATCAAATCATTAAAGAATATGTCGATGAGATTCCTGATAAACATTTGTTGAAAAATAAAGAGGGATTAACGAAGGAGCAATTCTATTACAGGTGTATTTTTCAAAAACATTATCCATTTGCGCAAAATGTAGTTCCATATTATTGGATGCCAAAATATGTGAATGCAAAGGATGCTAGTGCTAGAACATTGGAATTGTACAATGAATTACAAAAGACTGAAAAAACCGAAAAAACTGAAAAAACCGAAAAGACTGAAAACAATGAAAAAAATTTATAAAAATATATTATAAGATGGATAAAAAAAAGATATTGTATGATTTTCAAAATAATGGGTTTCAATTATTCATTTTCATTAGTTATTTATTGTATGGATTATCAATAATAGGTCTTTGGCGCAATGCACCAAAATATATTCAAACATTAGACAGCTATGTTAAAATATACATTTGTTTATTTTTGATTTATAGATTTAATCCTTTAAGAACAAATATCAAATTTACCGAATTAGATAGAAAAATAGTATTTAGCGCCGGATTATTTATACTTGCTACAACAGCCATAAATAGTATAGCATTGAATTATTTGTCTAGTATAAAGTCGAAAATCACAATAATGAAAGGTTCTTGGTTGCCTTCAGAAACGGATCAAAAGTAGAATCGCTTGAATGTTTTATTTTTTCCGGCACTCCTTTTTTTACTGGTTCGAGATTTTTCTGATTGTGGTTGTGATTTGAATTGGGATTGGGATTGGGATTGGGATTGGGATTGGGATTTTTTCCAATCTTTATTGAAAAAGGTTTGCAAGTGCACCATTGTTTTTTTCGTTATTATTTTATCTATTTCGTATTCCCCATCTATTTTTTCAGTATAATTGTAAGCATATTGTTTCATATATTTCATCATGTATTCTTTAAAATGATTTGGATGTGTTATTATCTTTTTTGCTAATTCACATGTTAAAAAGCGTTCAATCATTTCTTCAAAAGGTAAATTGTAGATATAAGGGTTCACTTTTATGTAATAAATATTTTTGCCGCTCATTTCTGGGTACAGAGTATCATCCAAAAAACAGATTTCAGTATTAGGCGGTAATTTTGAACATTTCAATAAATCATGGATTGTTTTTTCATGACTTGTTCTGCACAGTTCATATCTTTTACCATTTATTTTGAAAGCACCAATTATTTGATCGAACAACTTATAGCCAATTTTAGATTCAAAAAATTTTTGAATCAGAGTTGCCCATTCTTTTGCCCCTTGGTTGTTTGTATAAATCAAAACAGAATGGCAAACACGCGTTTGTTTTTTTTGTTTGAGATAATTTAATACAGATATTATGTTTGGTCGTATAAATTCGTGGAATAAATCAAGAGTTTCATTGAAATCCGTTTGATTCAGATGATAATTTGTATTTTCTGTATTTTCTGCATTTTCGCTATTAATAAATGCTACCAAAGACTCCCAGAAAATATTCAATTCTACAAAATATCCCAATGTTTCATCTAAATCAAAAACTACTATTTTTATTGGTTTCATCTGATATATGTCTTTATATTATATTATAATCCTATAAAAAGTACTACAAAAATTTTTATCCGTATTTAAGGAAAACTCTGATATTCGCCTTTTTATTTTTGTGAATTTTTGTAGGTTTTTATTTTTGCATTTTTATTTATTTTATTTGTATATTGTAATACTTATTCATGAGTTATAAAATAACAGATACAGATTACAAAAATATATTGAAATTTTACGATCAGAACATTCCTATTAGTAAAAGACAATTAAAGCAAAAAGCTGAAGATATTTTGGCTTTAAAACTTTGTAGTTGTATAAAAAAAGTCAATCCTTCATTAACTAAAAAAAATGAACCTAAAGCTATTGGAATATGCACTAGAAGTGTCTTCAATGACAAGGGTCTTACGCGCGGGAAATTCAAGTGTTTGAAGAAACGCTCTTTAACTTTTAAAAAAGTGAAGAAACAAATAACATTTGGTAAAAGTAAAACCAGGAAGCATAAATAAAATATTATTAATATAATAATAATATACTAATAATATAATACTACAATTATTACCATGCCAAATTATCCCTATTATGATGTTATTATTATTGGTGCCGGTATTTCTGGTTTATACAGCGCATACAAAATAAAACAAATGTCACCCAAAACATCAATCTTGATTTTAGAGAGAGATAAAAAATCGTGGTTGGGTGGGCGCGCAAATAATTATAATTTTCAAGGTGTTTCTGTAGTCACCGGTGCCGGCGTCGGGAGAAAGGAAAAAGATCATCTTTTAACCCAACTTTGCGATAAATTAAAAGTCAACTATAAAGAGTTTCCTGTTAAAAAACAATATGCAAAAACAGTGAAACCGCTTGATCTCGAAAAAACGTTTATACAACTTAAAAAAGCTTTTGAAAAAGAGAAAGACGGAAATATGAACAAAACTTTCAAGCAATTTGCTTTACCTATTTTAGGCGATGAAGTTTACAGAAATTTTTTGATACATTCTGGTTACACAGATTATGAAAATGCGGATGCATATGAAACTCTTTACTGTTATGGTTTTGACGATAATTACAAGTCATGGGTTGCTTTAAGCATTTCATGGCACAACTTAATACAACATTTAGCGCACAAAGTAGGAATGGAAAATATTAAAACCAGTGCGAATGTCGTTTCCATTCATAAAATGGATGAATGCAAATGCGGATTTTTGGTTGAACTTGAGAATGGGAAAAAATTTACATGTTTAAAAACCATAATTGCTACTACAATAAGCAGCGTTAAAAAACTTGTACCTAATGCGGGTGCACCAAACAGTATTTATCAACAAGTTCATGGGCAGGTTTTTTTGCGCGTTTATGGGAAATTTGCAAAAAACAGCGTCGCTTCTATGAAAGAGGCAGTGCCGTGTCAAACAATTGTGCCCGGTGTTTTACACCGCATTATACCAATGGATTCCGATAAAGGTGTCTATATGATTGCGTATACGGATAACGATGGGGCAAAAAAATTGAGAGACCATCTTGATAACAATGAAAAAAATCGCGACTTTTTTTGTCATTTGCTCGAAACATCTTTGGGATTACCAAACCATTCCTTGTTTCTAACAAGTATAAAAGATTTTTATTGGCCTATAGGAACACATTATTACGAACCACTCAAGGGTCCTTACAAAAATAGAAAAGAATTTATAAAAACAGCGCAATATCCTTTACCAGGTATGCTCGTCGTTGGTGAAATGATTAGTCGGAACCAAGGATGGGTTGAGGGCGCTTTAGAAAGTGTTGAAGCAGTGGTAACAAAACAATGGATAGATTGGAAATGTTAGGCAGTTTAGGGAGGCAGGATGAGAGTGGGGTCGGGTTTGAGAACGGATTAGGGTACTCTTCAAAATGAATTTTCCAATAGATGCGCATAGTGTGATATTTGACCCATGCTGTATGTAACAAAGTATTTTTCACCACGCTTACACTTATAAAGAGCATAAGAGGTGTAGCTAGACATGCCAACAGGAATGAATTTTTGAGGTGCGCTCTCATCAAGCTCTTCCATTTTTCTGCGCGCATATAATTGGTTTGGCGGCGACATCGGCTCAACCTGTTCAACCGGTTCGTTTTCCTTTATGAATTTTTCGATAGCATCAACCTTTCCGTATGTAACGTCCAAGTACTTTTCTAGCATAGGGGAAAACTTGGGTTTTGTGAGTGGGGTTGTCATTTTCAGTTTGCTGGGGTTGTTGGTTGTGTGTCTTTAATTAGTTATCAATTAACCATTTCAATTTTAATTTCAAATACAACAAAATACAACAAAATACAACAAAATACAACAAAATAAAATATCTGCATAATATAATAATACTACTATATTATGCACCACTACCAGAATCACGAAACCAAGACATTCAAAAATGGAATGCGCGTTGTAAGAAAAGTTCATTTCAAAGGAGGGCGCGGGTATAAAAGTGTTTCTCATTACAAGAAAGGAAAACATGTGTCCACTGCAAAAAAACCACTAAAAAGTAGTGAAATTACGTTGATTAGAATTGGCAAATTCATTCCCGGATTATTTAAGGATTGTGGTTGCAGTAAGAAAAGGACGCAAAAGCACAGGCAGGTCTCTATTTAGACAAATGATCTAGTGCACTCAGTAAAACCAATTCTTGGTCGCTTAATTTTTGAAAGATTAAACATTCATCCATTTTAAATTGAAAATGATTGTTCATGAACCCTTTGCACACAATATAAACACCATTATCTGTTACTTTTATATCACATAGCACACCTCCTTTTTTTAATGGTAGATCTTTAGGGTTTGTAATTGGTATCCATCTCAAGAACCGCCCATATTTCAATTCATTCATTTCATCAATATACTTGTATGTTTTTAGCTTGTCCATATAATCCAGGAAAATAGTTTTTGACAAATGCAGCTCTTGCAATACATTAAAATTCATTTCCCTCAATTTTTCTGTTGTAAAATTGAACAATTCTTCATTATCTTCGTTGTCTAGTGCTTTCAATAATTTTTCTACGTTCATAAATAATATGTATACTTATTTGTGTATATATTATTTTTGCATATTATTTCATTTTTGTATATTGTGTCATTTTTTTGTATATTATATATCTTCGTAGTATTCAGGTAAGCCGCCTCTTTGTGTTTTATTAATTTTAAAAGTTTTACAAAGTAACACTTTTTTATATTTTAAAGTTCTATACTGATAAACTGCTTCTACTACTTCTTTAAAGTTTATATTATCGTCATAAACATTTGTATTAAATATATGATTCAAATTTTTGACGTGACTTCCTACCATTTCAGATCTAAAATTATTTGATTGTGTTAAACAATCAAATTCATTCAAGTCAAATTGTGACAAATAATTTTCTAATTCTTCAATGAAAAACCTTCCAGTGACTTTAATTATGAAATTGGATTTTTTTATAATACTTGAATTTTTTATAGCATAATCGATTGCAAAAATCTCATTTACACCTTTCGAGAAAACATACTCCAAATTTTTAAGTTCTTCAATATTTTTGTAATCAAATGTTATAACTTCAAATCTATCTTTGTATATTTCTTTTTCATCATTTAACTCGCAAAAGTTATAGCCACTATTTTCAACTACAACAATATTAAAGTTTGTTTTTCTCAACCATTGTAAAATACTTCGTAAATATGTTTGAAGTCTTTCATATGCATCTTTTTGATAAACACAATCGATATAATCTTTCACATGTATAGTAGAAGTCAAAATTATTGTTGTCATATTTTTATAATTTATACACATAAATTTATTTATATTTTATTTTATTTATATTTTATTTTATTTATATTGTAATACGTTTACCAAGAAGACCCGCCAAATGAACCGCAAAGAGCTTCATTCGCCGCCATTGGTCCACTCGCCATCTGCGAATATTGTTCTACACCGGGTGTAGCTGCATTTACTAAAGGCACCTGAGGGCCTTTGTACATGTTATTATAATCTGGTGATTGTTGCTCCGGATTTCCTTCCGGTAAACTGCTTATTGCCGTTCCGTCCGTATACATATTTCTCAATATCATTTGTCCTTCGGCTTGCGTTTGATTCTGCGAAATTGGTTGCGAAACTTTTATGTTTCCTGCCCCAACTTTACCCTTTTTCTTCTTCTTATCCTCTGCGCTCTTGCCTTCCCACAAATCACTGATTCTTTCAACCAAGATTGTTACCTTGTCGCCTAATTTGGTTTGCAAACTCAAAATTATCATTAATGTTGCGCTAATAATAAAAATCACGCTATTTTCAGGGTATTTTATTCCACTGTATGTAGGTACGAAAGTTATAATCCTATTAACAAAAACTAAACCTATAAATAAAATTATTATTTGGGCTAAAACTTCCACTACGATTTCTAAACTGCTTTTTTGGTCGTCGGCCTCGGGGACATATTTTTGCATTGTTTTGTTCAAAATTACAATTGGAATAATTGCTAGAAGTGAATATTGAATGACATTTAAAAACTCTGCTTTTCCATCTTCTTCAAAATTAAAAACATGTTTGATAAATGTATTATTTGTTTTTGAATCACCGCCTTCCATATCCATATGATTTATAAAAAGAAATTAATATTATAAAAAAGAGAGATAAAGCTAAACTTGAATATTCTTTTATAAATAAAATTATATGGAAGAGAATAAAATGGAAGAGAATAAAATGGAAGAGAATAAGGAAGAATACCAATATTTAGATTTGATTCGAGAAATTCTTCATAGTGGATTCAAAGAAGAGGGACGTAATGGTAATACCCTAAGTATTTTTGGGCGATCTATGCGTTTCTCTCTAAAGGATGGCCAAATACCTATTTTAACAACGAAAAAAGTTGCATGGAAAACTTGCCTAAAGGAATTGTTATGGTTTATTCGCGGGGAAACTGATAACAAGATATTGCAGCAGCAAGGTGTTCATATTTGGGATGGTAATACATCACGCGAATTTTTGGATTCTAGGGGTCTTAAACTTTACCCGGAGGGAATGGCTGGGCCAATTTATGGCTATCAATGGAGGAATTACGACGCTAGTTACAATTGTTTTAGTGGTAAACCTTTGACAGATGATTACCCATTTGATGGTATTGATCAGTTACAAGGAATTATTGATCAATTGAAAAATCCTGAAACTAGGAATAGCAGGCGCCTTATAATGACTGCGTGGAATCCGAAACAGCTTGATCAAATGGCTCTACCACCTTGTCACGTAATGTGCCAATTTAACGTCCATGGTGGTAATAAATTATCGTGCGCTCTTTATCAAAGATCATGTGATAACATATTAGGAATTCCATTTAATATCGCGTCATATTCAATGTTAACTCATTTGATAGCAAGACATTGCGGTTTAGAAGCATACGAATTTATACATTTTATGGGAAATTGTCATATTTATGAAGAACACATTGAAGGAGCAAGGCTACAGCTTACTAGAAAACCTTATGGATTCCCCACGCTTTCAATTAAACAAGTGAGAGAGAATATTTATGATTATCAGGTCGAAGATTTTGAACTGCATGAATATGAACATCATCCACAAATAAAATTTCAGATGATTGCCTAAAATTTTTTATTTTTTGATAAGATTCGGATTTTTTATTTAGAAAAACAATTGTGCGTCAATAACTTAAAAACAATATGTATATCCATTCTATTATGAGTAGTTCAAGATCTATCGCTGCTGCTAGACAAAGGCGCGCTGGTGAAGCTCCTCCTATTGGTCAACAAAGAGGCCCGGGTACATCTATCAATTCTCAACAAGCGTTTGCTCAACAACAACAACAACAACAACAACAACTATCAAGTGCAAATCAGTTGCCTGCGAAAGCACCTGTCGTTCCTGTTGGGAAATTAGCAATTGGCGATGCTTTCGCCTTGGTGACTATTCGTTTAGGTCGCATTGAAAGTATTATTCAGAAACTAGAATATGAGGGCGTAATAGGTGCTAATGCAGCAAATAGTTCAGGAGAAATGGAACATGACGAAAATATGCGTTTGGTTGATGATACTGTTATTAGAAATATTATCGCACGTTTAGGAGATTTAGAAAAGGGGCAATCCAAACTTGGCAAAGTCGATTCCACCAACAATATCAATGTAAACGAAGTTAACAGCATTGTTGAACAAAAAACAGCTACGTTGCAAGAGCAAATCGTGAAATTGAAGGATGAATTGAGAGAAACCAAAGAGCTCTTGATGAAATTGCAATCATTTTCCATGGACACAAATCAAAAAATTATTTCTCTCGTTTTGACTCAAGAGAAGCAGGAAAATATGCTCAAAAATGTTAGTGTTGCTCCCGAAAACAAGAGTGAGAGTGAGAGTAAGAACACTTGCGAAACAGAAATTCAAATTGTTGAAGAAGATGCTGTTCAAGAAACAAGTATTGTTGATTTGAAACAAGCTATTGAAAATGAATTAGCAAATGTGAATTTTGACGAAAACCAAAGTGCTTCAGATGAACAATAATTTTTCAATTCATTAGTTATATAATAATATAATTTGTCTATAAATATATTATTATTTATACGATGACATCATTTTTAACAAAATTTTGCAACATTAAAGAAAATTATGTTTACATTGATTATACATTTTTTAAATACTTTGCAAATGAAAATAATTACAACGATATTACTGCTCATGTTCTTGCTTCTTTGCACGAAGTATTGAAAACCTACGAGAAGTTTACCATTCATCTTTCTCTCAAACATTTAACAGTGAAAGAGATAGACCTTCATTATAATTACATAGCCCAAGTTTGCACTATATTTAAGACGACATTTCCCGAGAAATTAGATATTTGTTTTGTTCATAATGCGCCGTTCGTTTTCTCACAACTTTTTTCTATTATTTCCGTTTTTTTAGATAAAATTACACAAAAAAAGATTCAATTAGTTAAGCAAGACAAATTGCTTTCCGGTTCTAAATCTTTTGAAACTTTGTAATAGTAAACTCTGGATGTGTCATCACAACTTCTGAACTATATTCATTTTCTCTCAAATTCAAATTTGAATTCAAATTCATTGTAAAAAATAAATCACAATGATAATTTTTATTTATTTTTGTTATCCAAAGAATATCGCAAAGAGGTAAATACTTTTGATAGACCATACTGCCACCAATTAAAAAAATGGAAAAATCTGGGTTTATACTGTATTTTTTAGAAAAATGTGCCTTCTCTCTTTGTAATTTTG
>Ga0209189_1000074_pt1 | contig 82372 bp, 127 predicted proteins | sample C_130820_EF_Meta_FD_187308 | JGI IMG/M metagenome (GOLD analysis project Ga0209189, IMG submission 187308) | Freshwater microbial communities from Lake Croche, Canada to study carbon cycling - C_130820_EF_MetaG (SPAdes) (version 3) | ecosystem: Environmental > Aquatic > Freshwater > Lake... | reverse complement strand
AAATAAAGATGGTAGCATTACCAACCAACGAGACAGTGTAGGCGTTTTTGGAGACCTTGGTTATATAGCAATTAATAATTTCTACAAAATACCAGATTATAAAGATAAAACGGATACCTCATTCCCAAATTTAATGTACTATCAGCTCCGCTGGTGCAAACATATATATGCAGCAATATTTTCTTTAAAACACGATGAAGGTAATTCTCCAATTGCAATCAATGCAAAATATGTTCAAACCAATGTAAACATTACAATTACAGCCGAGAACCACGGTCTGCTGGCAAACACAAAAGTGCAACTTGCATTCACGAGCGGAAGCGCTATATCTGGGCAGTACACCATAACACAGGTCATTGATAAAAATAGTTTTGTTATTGTGTATCCTTTCTCAAATAATACAAGTGGCTATTGTGTTGTTGAAAATTTAAGGGAACACGATTACGTTAAATCTTGGCTCATGGAGCCCAGTGATAAGCCGGTTGGTGATGATCTAGATACATTTTATGTTGCATTTGATAAAGAAAATAAAGATCTACGCAAAGCAGCGGAACGGCTTGCAATTGTAAAACAAGGCGCAAAATGGGTAGGCACTCAAGAAGTTACGGGTTCTAGGAATCTTCCACAGGATATTGCAAATTTTGATCCTCAACTTTTAGTAATGTTAATGACTGACGCAATACGTCGTAGTCAACTGGGTGCGTTAGATAACGAAGGTGTTCTTCAAAACAGTACGCAAAGAATGATTTCAATGATTAGTAAATTATTAAACCTTCAACCGGAATACATTCTTGGTACTAAGTTTGCTATGCTCGATGAGCCGTTGATCAACTATATACCTTCGTTTGAATCAGGCCTGATACGGGGCGGCTCCTACCTCAATGGCGCACCTACAGAGGATCCGGCTACAGTAACAACAATCAACTGCTCAACCTACGATCCATACGTTCAACAGGATACTGTTGTTGCCTCTGGTCGTTACATCAACGTTTAACCATGACCGTTCAAATACTCAGCCGCTTCTCCGATCTTCTTTATGATCGCCCCTTCCCAACACGACTTGGCGTGTTTGCGGACGGTGTTGAGATGGCTTTAAACCATAATCCAGGGGACCCAGGACTTTACTTTGCCGATAGCACCTCAGGATCAGGCAGAGGGCTCATCAAGGTTGGTCCAACCTTTGTGGGCAGCACCGCCCCGAACCTAACGCCAACTGGCTATACCACCCTCTCCAAGGGGGAATCCTGGCTCGATACAGCCAGCACAAAGATCTTTAAAGTCTATGATGGCAGCACCTGGCAAGCAACCAATGCCGTGGCGTCAGTCAGTTCAGGAAAACCATCTAATCCTATAAACGGTCAGCTGCACTACGACTTCGCTATCCCCCGTTTATTTATTTACCTAACAAGTAGCGCAAGCTGGGTCGCAATCTAACGCATTACTCGATCAAGAATGCGATCAAGTTTACTATGTACGGCCTGTACTTCCCTGAGAAAGTCTTCTTTCAAAACATAATCTCGGATCACACGATCTTCTAGTATGTCGAGATTGTTTTCAATCTTTTCAAAACGCCTGTTAAGACGTTCTTGAGAATTGTGAAGTGCTTTTGAAAGACCGGCAAAAGCTGCGATGCCAGCAGAAAGCCCTGTGAAAACAGTTTCTATTGGCATTGTTTTATTGCTCCTCTATCTATTCTAAAGGATTTAACAACTTAGAATAACACCAGGAAAAAAATTATTATGTCAACAGGATACGATCCCAATATAGAAGGGGCTATTACTGTTCTCGTTGACTTAATGTCAGGCCTGGGCCTTACTATGACACGTCAGCCTTACGCACCTAACTACAGGGGCCTGGTAGATGCACTGATTGATCTAAAGGAAGGTTTGCCGTCCCAGACTGGCGGTAAGCTTGTTGTTCGATGCGTTACAGGCGAGGCAATTACGACTGGACAGGCAGTCTACCTTGATGCACCAACAGGCAATATTTTTAAAGCAATAGCCAACTCAACAGTTGATGAAGCCACTGTACTAGGATTTACACGAGAAAATACTCTTATTGGCGCTACAACTGACATCCTGGTTGGCGGTGTCTTGGCTACGTCAGGTTTAAGTCCAGGAACACCTTATTTCTTATCTGCAGCATCTGCAGGCTCAATTACTGCTACTCCACCTTCTACTGCTGGCCAATTTGTAACAAGAGTTGGAGAAGCAGGGGCTTCTACACAATTGGCTGTTAGGCCTGAACTTCCTATTCAATTAAGGTAATATCATGGCAACTCGTAAAGCAATCGCCCTTATTAGTGGTTACTTCCAGGAAGTAAATACGCCAACAGATAAACTAGATTTTGCAGGGAATACTACAACTGACCTAGCAGAAGGAACAAATAAATATTACACTGATGCTCTTGCTCGTGCGTCTGTTTCAGCTGCAAACAGCGGATCTGGTTACGGTTCTTTAGCTTATAGCAGCGCGACTGGTGTATTCACATTTTCTGTAGTCACAGACGCAAACATTCGCGGCTCACTAAGTACAGCCAATAGCGGAACTGGTTACGGAAGTCTTTCGTATAGTACAGCTACTGGTGCCTTCACTTACAGCGTAGTTACCGACGCAAATATCCGTGGTGCCATAAGTGTCGGTGCTGGCTCAGGTCTTACTTATAGCAGCAGCACAGGAATTATAAGTACAAGTGCAATACCAAATTCACAGCTTGCCAACAGTTCTGTAACACTTGGTAGCACTTCAGTTTCTCTCGGTTCTACTGCCAGTAGCATTTCCGGTTTAACCGCACTGACAGCTACAACACTGACAGCTGGAACCGGCGGCCACGTATTTACTGGTTCCACATCTGGAACAACAACAGTTGTTGCTACGGCTGTTGCATCCGGCACAATCACATTGCCAGCTGCGACTGGTACTGTTGCCCTACTGACATCCCTGAGTGCCAGTACAAGCGGCACCGGTTATGGCTCTCTGAGCTACAGCAACACTACTGGCGTCTTCACTTATAGCGTAGTTACAGATGCAAACATACGGGGTGCAATAAGTGTTGCTGCTGGCTCAGGCCTTAGCTATAACAGCAGCACTGGTGTTCTCGGAACAAGCGCAATACCTAATGCACAACTTGCCAATAGCAGTGTAACTATCGGTTCCACTGCTGTAGCACTTGGTAGTACCGCAACAAGTATTTCCGGACTAACTGCTCTTACGTCAACAACACTAACAGCTGGTACCGGTGGTAACGTATTCACTGGAGCTACGTCTGGAACAACAACAGTTGTTGCTACGGCTGTTGCATCAGGAACATTAACGCTGCCAGCCGCTACAAGTACAGTTGCTGTTCTTGGCCTTGCACAAAGCTACGGTGCCGCACAAAGAGGAACTGTTAGTGCTTTAACAAGTGCATCAACAATTACACCAGATTTTGCTGTAGCTAATAATTTCTCCGTCACACTCGGTACCAACACTACAATTGCTAACCCATCAAACCTTACTGCTGGACAGAGTGGTGCAATTGTACTAACTCAAGATGGCACAGGCTCCAGGACTGTTGCATACGGTTCATATTGGAAGTTCTCTGGCGGCACACCTACTGCAACAACTACTGCCAATGCCGTTGATGTTTTGGTTTATTATGTCGAATCATCAACAAGGATTACGGCTAAACTAGTAACAAACGTGTCATAATAAATCATGGCAACTCAAGTACAATTCAGGCGCGGTACTACAGCCCAAACAGCCTCATTTATTGGTGCTCTTGGTGAAGTTACTGTTGACACAGTAAAGCTAACAACAGTAGTACACGATGCGCTTACCTTGGGTGGGCTTCCGCTTCTAAGAGAAGACGGTACCAACTCTGCTCTTTCTCCAGGCTCCTTAACCAGTTGCGCTCTTAAGTTTGCTAACAGTGCTAACACAGGGATCATCAGTCCAGGACAAGGTCAGATTGCCCTGGTGACAAACGGTACTTCAAGGCTTATAATAGATTCGTCAGGAAGCGCAACCTTCTCTGGTAACTTGACCGTCAACGGAAGTCTAGTTGTTGCAGGTACTACCACCTCATCTGATACACTTACCCTAATCATTGCTCTAAGTTAAATGGCAAACACTTTTAAGAAAAATACAAAGTCCAGCCTTTTAACAGCAGACGTGACTTCCAGTGCGACTACAAATATTGTGACAGCTGGAGGAACAGCGACTCTTGTTCTTCTTAGCGTGCTTATTGCCAATAAAACCGGCAGCAGTGCAAACGCTAATGTATACATGGTACCTGCCACAGGTGACTCAATCTTTCTCCTAAAAAACGGCCCTGTGCCAGCCGGTACTTCTCTTGAATTGATTCAAGGCAATAAATATATTATGAATTCGTCAGATGTCTTGCGTGCAAGCTCTGACACTGGCTCTGCGCTTGATATCATTGTCAACTACCTGGAGCAAACCTAATAACAATGGGACTTACAACGATTGGTGATATTGATATTCTGTACAAACAAGTACAGGATTTAAAAGAAGATCTTGAAAGTAAAGAAGAACTAAGGGATGTCGAGTATTCAGACACAATCGATCACATCTTAGAAAGACTTAGAGAGTTAGAATTACGTGTTTTTGAAGAACGCATTCTTTTGATTGATGATTCTTCCTGGAAAAATATTAAACTAAAGCGTGATTACTTGCTCAAGTCAACAGATTGGACTGTTACTTCTGGTTCTACAGTCGATCAAGCTGCTTGGGTATCTTATAGACAACAGCTCCGTGACCTTCCACAAACGTTTGCCGGTGTAAAATTAAGTGAAGTTCGCTGGCCCAAGGCCCCCTCAACGGCTGGTCCGCACTCGAAAAAAAGCAAGTAGGTGTTGTCATGCGCTATATAGGTAACACAACATTAACTCCAGGTATTAGTTATCGGAATATTGATAATATTAGCAGTAGCTTTAATGGTGTACTTACAACATTTCCTCTTAGGATTGCTGGTGTTGCGCCTGTACCTTTCCCGCTTAACCCACAACAGTGTTTGATTTCTGTTAATGGTGTAATTCAAAAGCCAGATCCAACTGGGGCGTCCGGATTTAATTTGGTAGGTACAAATATTGTTTTCGCATCTGCACCAACTGGCGGTTGGGCATTCTTCGGTGTTGTTCTTGCTGGCTCTGATTTTGTTGCAGTTGGCGCGAGCTTTCCTGATGGTTCCAATAGCGTACCCAGTATTACGTTTGACAATGCCCTAACTACTGGGTTTTATCGTAGCGGTTCAAATGAATTTAGCGTTACCACTGGCGGAGTTCAGCGTGCGGTTTTTGATGCAAACGGTAACTTTGTCGTAGGTGCATCTGTTGGTGCAACAAAAATCTATGTCAATGGTACAGCTGCAATGAATATTTCAACACTGACAGACGGCTCTACAATTACTCCAAACTTTGGCGTTGCAAATAATTTCACAGTAACGCTTACCGGTTCACCTAGAACTTTGGCCAACCCGACAAACATGACGGTTGGACAGAGTGGATTGATATATGTAATTCAGGACGCGACCGGTAGCCGAACCATGAGTTACGGTAGTTACTGGAATTTCCCAAACGGTCAATCTGCAAAAAGCCTTAGCACTGCTGCGAACGCAATCGACTTAATTGGTTATACTGTACGTACAAGTACAAGCATTGCTTGCCAACTCCTCAACGATCTTAAGCAGTAAACATGACGGTTCCAGGTTGCTCTAATCCGCTGTTGATGTACGGTGACGCCGGGGCTTTCCAGGTAAGTAGATCCCTCCGCTTCGATCCCAGCTCAGGTTCATATTTGTCTAAGTCTTGGGCTTCCAATGGGTCGGAAACCACTTGGACTTGGAGTGGGTGGGTAAAAAATTGTAGCTATGGTGATTTGTTTGCAAATTCCGCAAGTGGTTCTAAGTATTTTCAGCTTGTATATCAGAGTGGAGGCTCTCTTGAGTTTTACGGCAGAAACTCTAGTTCAGTAGCAGCGTATATAATTTCAAGCTCAGTGTACCGGGATCCATCTGCCTGGATGCATGTTGTTGCCGTTGTGGACACAACAAACGCCACGCAGTCCGACAGATTGAGATTGTATGTCAATAATGTACGCTTAACTAATTTCAGCAGTAGTGTTTTGCCAAGTCCGTCATTTGACTTTAGTGGTATGACCACAGCAAATACAGCGTTAATCGGTTATCGTACTGTTTACTTCAATGGCTATCTAGCCAATATCCACTTCATCGACGGTCAAGCACTTACCCCCAGCAGTTTCACCGAAACCGATGCCACTACTGGGCAACTCATACCAAAAACATACACCGGCAGTTATGGAACAAATGGCTTCTATCTACAATTCGCTGATAATTCCAGCAACACTGCCAGCACATTAGGGAAGGACACTAGTGGCAACAGTAATAACTGGACTCCGAATAATTTTAGTGTTTCATCGGGTGCTCCAACTTCAGTCGCTGCAGCCACTGGTGCATTACCGGTTTTTAATACTACTGATACTTACGGTACGGTCAAAGGCACTGGAACTCGAACTGATGCAAATAGCGCATCTATTGTGCTGGCCTTGCCAATGGATGGCACCAACGGCGGGACATCATTTGGCGATCAAAGCGCAATAATTAAAGGCAGTGGTAGTGCTAAAACGGTAACTGTAAATGGTAATAGTAATACCAGTACAGCACAGAGTAAATTTTACGGAAGCAGTGGATTATTTGATGGAACTGGCGATTTCCTTGACATAACACCTACAACAGACTTTGCGCTACCTGGGGATTTCACAATTGAAGCGTGGATGTATTCGGCATTATCTAATAACAATGCAATTTTTTCAATTGGTTCATATACCAGCGGATTATATTTTAGAACAGGGGAAAGCGGCGATCTAAGTAAAATAACAATTTACATTAACAACTCTCAAGTTGCCTTGTCTGCGTCAGGCGCAATTAAAGCATCACAGTGGACACATGTTGCTGTTGTTCGCTCAGGAAGTACAATAAGTATTTATGTTAACGGTGTTTCAGTTGTAAGTGGCACTTCTTCTTATTCAATCCCGGCTGCTACAACTTATGTTGGTCGTGCAGTACATACCACGGGGGAAGATTTTAATGGATACCTTCAAGATGTTCGTGTTTATAAAGGCGTTGCCAAATACACCGGCAACTTTAACCCTCCATCATCTACCGCAAATCCAACGATTGCTGCAGGCAATGACAGCTTAGTAGACTCCCCCACTAATTACGGGACCGACACCGGCGTGGGCGGCGAGGTTAGGGGGAATTACTGCACCTGGAATCCGTTAGATGCAAACTCAAGTCTTACCTTGTCAAACGGCAGTCTTGACGCATCAAATACTGCAAGCACACATAGAAATGTTCGCGCTACTTTTGCTTATCCTGCAACCGGTAAATGGTATTACGAAGTTACAATTACTGGCGGCAATGCACAACAGGGTCCTGGAATAGCTGCCGCTAATAAAACTTTAACGGATCAAAGTACGGGAACATACGTAATATACACTGAAAATGGAAACTTTGAAAAAAATGGCGTTCAGACAGGTGGTCAAGCTAGTTATGGGAATGGCGATATTATTGGCATAGCATATAATTGCGACACAAATACTCTTACTTTTTACAAAAATAATACCTCACAAGGATCAGTCACTCCGTCCACTGGCTATCAATATTTCCCATATGCAATGACGTATAACACTACATTTAGTGTCAACTTCGGCCAACGCGCATTTGCCTACACCGCACCATCAGGCTTCAAGGCACTCTGCACACAGAACCTGCCAGCCCCATTAGTCACGAAGTCTAATACGGTGATGGATGCGGTGCTTTATACGGGCAATGGCAGCACACAATCCATAAGTAGTTTGAATTTTAGCCCCGACTTTTTATGGTTCAAAAGTAGAAGTTCTACAAATGATCATGTTCTATTTGATGCAGTTAGAGGTAGAGCCGCTGGGATGCGATCTAACGGAACGGATGCGGAATACACAAGTTCGGCTGGCAATGATTTAGCTTCATTTGATAGTGCTGGTTTTACGGTCGGTGCGCCTCAAAATTGGAGCAGTCCTAATGGGAACGGACTTTCTGTTGTTGCTTGGGCGTGGGACGCAGGTACCTCAACCGTATCCAACACACAAGGCAGCATCACTAGTCAGGTGCGGGCGAATGCAACTGCGGGGTTTTCCGTGGCCACATGGACAGGAACAGGATCTGGTAGTGCCACAGTTGGTCATGGCCTTGGTGTTGCACCTCGGTTCTTCATTGTTAAAGACCGGAGTAACGCTCGAAATTGGCTGGTTTACCACACAAGCATCGGACCAACCGGCGGCATTCAGTTAAACCTCACAACACAGGCAGGTTTTGATGGCAATTACTGGAACAACACTGCGCCAACGTCCACGGTCGCAACGATTGGTACTTACGGAAATGAATCCGCAAATTATGTAGGATATTTTTTCAGCAGTGTAGTCGGGTACTCTAGTTTCGGCAGTTACACCGGCAATGGAAGCTCAGATGGGCCGTTTATTTATACCGGATTTAGGCCGAAGTTTTTTATGATAAAACGTTCTGATGCCGGTGGTGAATATTGGCAAACACTGGATTCAGTTAGAGATACCTACAACGTGGCAAGTCACTATTTGTCTCCAAATTATTCGGGGGCAGAAGGAAGCGTTGCTTTGGCAGATTTTCTGAGTAACGGAGTTAAAATTAGATATAACACCGCAGATTTCAATAGCAGCGGTGGCACCTACATTTACGCAGCATTTGCGGAATCACCCTTCAACTACTCCCGCGCTAGGTGAGTAGTGGACACGAGTTCTCTGCTAGCCCAGTAGTCTGAACCTCTAATTATGTGGAGACTTTGGTGCAAAGCCCTGGGGGAAAAATCTTCAGCATGTGATAAAGAATCAGACTTAATAGCCTTGATTCGTACTGTTATTTTCCTTAGTTATTTACTAACTAATTTGGTTATTGTTGCAGGTGTAATAAGGCACTGGAACGATAATTATAAGATAGAAGGCGCCACCAAGCTTTACAAGGCTTACAATAACTAAAAACCATACCAAAATGTTCCTCTTAAACGGCAAGCCATTAGCACTTGATGTTCCTTTTGTTACTCCCGATGGAACACAGTACCCTGCGAACTGGCTCCGCTTGGCGTCACCAGAAGATCGAAAAGCTATTGGTATTACTGAAGTACCTGATCCCCCGTACTACGATCAACGTTTTTATTTCGGTCCAGGGCTTTCAAAAGACCACGATCAACTTGTTGTTCAGTGGGTTGACCAGACACGTTATACAGCAAATACGCTTCTTAGTCCTACTGATTGGATGATTGTTCGTTCAGTTGATAACGGCAAAGCAGCCGACCCGGCTGTTAAAACCTGGAGAGAAAATATTCGTACTTCCTCAGGCATCAAGATTTCAGCAATTAAAGCAACCAAGACTACAGAAGATCTTGCTTCCTTTGTTACTTCCCCTGATTACTCTTCTTGGCCAGCTCTTGGTGAGGACTTTCCTCCAGTAACTCTTGGTACTACCGGGACAACCTCTGCCGGTATAGATACAATTGCATTTAATTCTGGAACCACGAGCGCAGGTATCGGTTAGTATTGAGTGAGATCACTACCAACCGCTTGCAGTGAAGACATCTAAACCAGGCCTAGACTTGATAAAAGGGTTTGAAGGACTGCGTCTTACTGCTTACTATGACGTGGTTGGCGTCTTGACCATAGGTTATGGTCATACTGGTGACGACGTTTATGAAGGTCTAACAATAACAGAACTTCAGGCAGAACAGCTACTTCAAAAAGACCTGGCGCGATTTGAGCAAGCAGTTAATAAATTGATCACAGTACCCTTAAATCAGAATCAATTTGATGCACTTGTAAGCTTTACTTATAACGTTGGTGAAGGTGCGCTTGAAGAATCTACCTTACGTAAGCGACTTAATAGTGGAGAAAAACCTAATATTGCAGCAAGTCAGGAGCTACCACGTTGGGCTAAGGGAGGTAACGGAGAAGTTATTGAAGGGTTAGCCAGGCGTCGTGGTGCTGAGGTTGACTTATTTTGTAAGCCTGTTTCTGTTCAGCCTGCTGTAAAACTTAGTGATGTTACTTCTTTGCAGCAGACTTGGTTTAAAAAAGAACCTAAACCAATATCAGAACTTTCAAACGATTTAAAAGCCAAGGTATATCAAGGTAGAACATACCCGGTAAATCAAATACTTGAGAAACGTGACGGACATACGCTGCTTGAGTTGGGTTTTAAGTTGGGTAAGTGGTGGGTTTATGACGATCACTGGAGTGGCCTTACACCTAAGATCAATCCTTATGCTCAAGATGGAAACTTACGTTATCTGCGTGACTTTCCGTTCTTTGATCAGAAAGATAACGGTCCTGAAGGCTGGAGGCAATGTCAAACAAGTTCTTTGGCTATGTGTCTGAAGTATCTAAAAGTAAAAGGAATTAATGATGATACAGATTATTTAAAAATTGTCAATCAATATGGCGATACAACTACCAGAGACGCTCATTACGGGGCTTTAAGTTCTCTAAAAGTTAATGCTAAATTTTATACAAACTTAGATCCGCAAGATATCAAACAACAGATTAATAAAGGAAAACCTGTTGCTGTAGGTATTCTTCATCACGGTTTAGTAAGTGCACCTAATGGAGGTGGACATTTTATTGTAATAACTGGTTATAGTGATAGCTACTGGTTAGTCCAAGATCCTTACGGTGACCTTGATTTGATCAATGGTGTATGGGAAAATCAAGCGCCTGGAGCAGGTAGAAACAAACATTACAGTTTTAAAAACCTAGACCCACGTTTGTTCTACGGTGGTGGTGCAAGCGGCTGGGGTTGGATTTTTAAATAAAAATTTAACGGCATGGACGATTTTTTAAAGCAACTTACCGGTCATATACAAAGCATTACTGACGTAATTCTGGCTCTACATGGGCTGGCTATTGTCATTATTAATTTAACTCCTACGCCAAAATCTAAATGGGATTCAACTCTTGTTCAGTTTTTTCTATCTAAGCTTTACAGGATCATAGAAGTTTTTGCTGGACTTTTTACCCCACTGGCCAAAAGGTAGTGTTAAGATCGTTAAAGATCTTATCCACAAATGGAAAGCCACGTAACTGAACTGGAAAAAGGCTTGCAGGAACAGCTTGCAACCTTAACCAAAGACATCCGTACCATGGAAGCTAACCTCATGGCTACCAAGGAAGGGTACTTAAAAGTTCAAGGAGCTTTAGAAATTCTTAATGTTCTTAAGCAGAATTCGGTTGAGAAGGAAGAAAAAATGATCGAAGCCTACCGCGCCCTTAGTCCGGATTGATATGTTAGGAGACTTCACCCGTGGGCGCTATAAAGCATTGGAACTCGTGGCGGACCACGTACGTCAACCGACCCGTGAGTTACGCTTGGACGCCATTGTATGCGACGTGTCGGATGAAGACCTCCGTTGGGTAACGGATCGGCTGCATTACTACATACTGCGCCTCCTGGAGCAAGCTGAGTACGATCCCGCAGAAGATATGAGTTGGCAATCGGAGTACTCAGATTTGAACTGAGATTATTCCTGCTCCCAAAGCAGGTGCCATGACCAAGTTAGGCGATACTCCGTAGTACCTGTATCACGTTTTGATCATAGCAGTTAGACAGATGTATGCGCCATATCTTTTGTTTAGAAGCATGAGCCTACCGTGTTTCACACTGAGAACGAACTTCTAGCTGAGCTGATTGTTCTTACGCCTAAGCTTGCTCGAAAGAAGTTTAGGCAAAGTATTTTTGAAGCCTGGGAATGGAAATGCGCCTATTGTGATCGGCAGTTATGTTCAGATACTGCCACGATTGATCACATTGTTCCCAAGCACAAAGGTGGCCACAGTTCAAGAAACAACCTTGCTTGCTGTTGTAACTCTTGTAACTCTGCTAAAGCTTCACAAAAATTTGAGCTTTGGTACACAGATGAACATCCTAAATATACTAAAGAAAGGGCTGATAAGATTAAGGAATGGACTGAGCAGAGGCCAAGGTCTTTAAACCTGGCTACTGTGCATCAAGCTATTCCGTATATCTGTGAGGACGCTTATGTTGGATGGATCGCAACCTGATCAAGAGCAAGATCAGAATAAAACGGCTGACTTCCTGGCGCGATATGTTTCTGGTATCCGTAGCCTACAAAAAGAACGCCTTCCCTCTGGCTTTGATGTGGCTACCAAGGGAGAAGAAGTGTACGCACCCTCCTTTGTGAGTTAGACATGGCTGACCACGCCAAGGCTAAGCGGCTTGCAAAAGAGCACATGAAGTGCAACAAGCCGCAACGTGCTCCATCTGGGGACACCCATAAGTGGGTTGTTAAGTCCTGTCACGATGGAGAGGAGAAAATTGTACGTTACGGTAGGCGCGGTTACGAGGATTACACGCAACACCACGACAAGGACCGTAGAAAGAATTTCAGGTCTAGAATGGGATGCGACAAGCCCATGGACAAAAATACGCCTAAGTTCTGGGCTTGCAACGATTTGTGGTGATTATGGCAAAAGCAACTACTGATAAGACGACGCCTTGTTACTGCCTCTTGTTGCAGTGCCTGCGCGATTCTGTCAACATTTACCACCAGACACAGCTTGTGCACTGGGGTTTGATGGGTGGCAAGTTCTATGAGCTGCACCTTCTAACAGAAAGAATCTATAAAGAAATGGAAGAAGGTATTGATACCATTGCTGAACACATAAGGTCCCTTGATATTGCCACACCTAAGACGGTGATGGACCTTACATATTCAAATATTCCCGAACTTCCTTTTGAAAATTGCTTCAATCAGGAAGGCATCATCCTACAGCTGGCGACAAACCATAATGAACTTGCTGAATGTTTTAATGAACTGATTACTATGTCCAACGCAATTGGCGATCAATTGACCCTTGACCTTGGCGTGGAGCGCGGTAGAATACACAAGAAGAACCAGTGGCTTCTTAAGAGCAACTTAGATTACAAAAAGTAATGTCAGTAAGTCCTATTTTTTCGGATACAGTTTTTTACTATCCGACAGCATTAACTTCTGCAGGTACTACTGCTGCTCTTAGTGTAGCAGTTCAAGATGTGGTAGCTGCTACTACGTTTGGTGTGCAAGTGAACGTGGCAACTGTAGGCACGAACGTAGTGGTGCGTATTGAAGGAAGCCTTGATGGCACCAACTTTTTTAATTTGGATGCTTCAGACAAAACACTGACTGCAAACGGAACATATTTTTATAACTACGCTGATCGTCCGTTGAGACAAATCCGAGGCAACTTGGTTTCAATACTTACTGGTACTCCTACTGTCACATTTGTGATCTCTGCTAAGTAAACGCAATGTCGATCCATCCTGGTCGTTATGATGACACAATTCAACGTCGAGCCGTTTATGACTTGACGTTGCAATTTAAAGATGTTGATAACAATTCAATTAATCTTACAGGATGGACTGTGGCAGCGCAAATATGGGATAAAGCACGAACAGTTAAATATGTAGATTTTACCGTTACTTATACCAACCGTGTAACCGGCTTAATTAAAATTTCTTTAACAGATGCGCAAACAACAACACTTCCTGATACTTGTTATTATGATGTGTTATTGACTGATACAACGGGTAGAAAAGAATATTATTTGGAAGGAACTTTTTACGTTTCTGAGGGATATACAACATGACGTGTTGCGGAACAGTTGTTATAACCAAAGATGATTGTAGTGTCGTTGTTGAAGTGACATCGACGCAAGTTGTTGATGTTGTTACAGCGGGTCCTCAGGGGCCAGCAGGTGCTACCGGTGCGACAGGTCCGGCTGGTGTTTCTGGGCCAACAGGGGTTCAAGGCCCTACTGGTGCACAAGGCCCTACTGGATCTACTGGTACACAAGGCGCGACTGGACCTAGCGGTGCGACAGGCGTGCAAGGCCCTACTGGATCTACTGGAGTACAAGGTGCCACTGGAATACAAGGTTCAACAGGGCCTCAAGGTGCTACTGGTGTGCAAGGTGCTACTGGAGCTACTGGGGTACAAGGTTCAACCGGCCCTCAAGGTGCAACTGGATCCCTTGGTATTAACGGTGCCACTGGTGTACAAGGTTCGACCGGTGTTCAAGGCCCCACTGGCGCTAACGGCGCAACAGGCGCTACAGGTGCGACGGGAGTAGGAGTTACAGGCGCAACTGGTATTGCTGGACCTACAGGTGCAACCGGTCCTCAAGGTTATTCTTCTAGCTTGTTTAAATACACTACTAATACCACGGCAACAAGTGGGAACCCTGGTGCCGGTTATTTGTTATGGAACAATGTAACGCAAACAAGTTCTACGCAAATTATTGTTAATCACCTTACAAATGACAGTATTGATATTGATATTTTTCTTGCACAAATAGAAAACACAGAAGTTATTACAATTCAAGATCAAGGCAGCAGCTCTAATTATCAAGTTTGGACTGTTAATGGTACCCCAACAAACACAAATTCGGGAACAGTAAATAGTTATTGGACATATCCAGTTACACTTACAGGTTCGGGGGGCACTGGCTCAACTAATTTTTCAAATAATCAAGCAGTTTTTCTCGCTCTTGTTAATGGTGCTCAAGGTGCCACTGGGCCAATGGGTGCAAGTGGTGTTGCTGGACCTACGGGTGCCACTGGAATCCAAGGTGTTACTGGAGCAACCGGTGTGCAGGGTGCTACCGGTGTGCAGGGGGCAACTGGCGTCCAAGGAGCTACTGGAGCTACTGGCGTGCAAGGCGCTACTGGCGCCACAGGCGCAACTGGCGTCCAAGGTATAACGGGTGCTACAGGCGTGCAAGGCAGTACCGGAGTTCAAGGCCCCACTGGCGTTACAGGCGTGCAAGGTGCTACTGGCGCCACAGGCGCAACTGGCGTCCAAGGTATAACGGGTGCTACAGGCGTGCAAGGCAGTACCGGAGTTCAAGGCCCCACTGGCGTTACAGGCGTGCAAGGTGCTACTGGTGTAGGCACTGCTGGTGCAACCGGAGTGACTGGGGCTACAGGCCCCCAAGGAGCTACTGGCGCAGGAGGCAGTGGTTCATTTACAGGTGGCACGTTAACCAGCAACCTGACTGTTGCAGCAGGTACAACATCACTATCACCGCTGACATTTCAATCAGGCACAAACCTGACCAGCGCAACTGCTGGAGCGTTGGAGTACGACGGCAAGGTGATCTACTCGACACCAACAGCGCGGGGCGTGTCACCGTCGATGATGACTTATAGGCTTGATGCCTTCCTTGCGGGAGCAAACAGCACTGCAACACAAAAAGTTTTTGGTGTTGGGGTAACTCTTGCCGCTAGTACAGTATATGCTTTTAACGCCTTGTACCTATTCAACAAGTCTACGGGCGCATTTTCGCACTATTTTAGTCTTAGTTTTGGCGGTACGGCAACTGTTAACAACATCCAATATCAAGGTTTATACAATAGAGAAGGTTTGACTCCTACTTCAGATTATATTTCCTCAGCAGGATCAATCTTTGCGCAATCAAAAACCGCCTTTCAAGCCGTGTCTACCATTGCAAGTAGTTCACAAACAGTGCAATTTATACTTAATGGAACTGTTAGTATTAACGGAAGCGGTACGTTTATTCCTGAATACACATTGAGTGCAGCACCAGGCGCCGCTTATTCCACCCTTGCCGGTTCCGCCTTTTACATCTGGCCTATCGGCGCTGCTGGCGCCAATACCTCAGTGGGGCCGTGGGCGTAACTTGATTTAGTTGCTATAGTCAAGCAACAGTTGACAAGAAACAATGCGCCTTCACCTAATCGGTCTGTTTCATACTATAACGAGTAGCAAGTACTCCCACTGCGCCTTTACTGGCAAAGTCTTGCGTTTTCCTAAGATGATGCAGGCTCATGGGTACGAGGTAATTGAATATTCCAATGAGGGCAGCGAATCAACAGCAAATAAACATGTTTCTATGTTGACTAAAAATGAATTTAGTACTCTGTATGGAAAAAGGAAAGACGTTGATTTTTACGGTGATGATGCTACGGTAGGCAGCAAGGGTCACGCTTTATTTGAAGAACGTCTAATAACAGCTTTAAAAATAAATTTAGAAAAAAAAGATATAATTTGCCATCCTTTTGGGCATGCGCATAGTCGTTTATTGTCTGAGTTTCCTGAGCACCACCATGTTGAAACAGGTATTGGTTACCCAACACTAATGCCAAACAGTTTTCGCGTTTTTGAAAGCTATGCGTGGATGCATTATCACCAAGGCAAAGAAGACCGGCAAGGTAAAAATTATGAATGGGTTGTTCCTAATTATTTTGATCTAGATGACTGGGAACCCTCTTATGAACCTGGTCGATATCTAGCTTTTCTTGGCCGCATTTGTTCTGCCAAGGGGCTAGATACTATTAAAGAGATTGCCAACTACAGTACCTGGCCAATTATTTTACATGGACAAGGAGATCCAACCCCATGGGAGCACCCAAACATTGAATATCGTGGTCCAATTACAGGTAAAGCGCGATCTGAATTCTTACGCAATGCACGAGCAGCATTGATGCCAACAAACTTTACCGAACCGTTCGGTGGCAGCGGCGTGGAAGCAATGTTGTGTGGCACTCCTTTAATTGCTGTTGACTACGGTGCGTTTACGGAAACCATCCTTGATGGTGTCACCGGGTTCCGTTGCCATACTCTTCAAGATTGGGTCAATGCTGTTAATGATTCAGGTGACCTCTCTCGACAGATGGTGGCAAATATTACAAGGTCACGGTATAGCCTTGAAGCTTGCGGTAAAAAATATGACAAAATATTTAAAGATATCAACAATCTCTGGAGAAAAGGTTGGTATGAAATGCCAGTAAATAACAAACTGGACTTTACTTACATGCACAACGAAGAACAACCGTTTGCCAAGCGGTTAAGCGCATGGATTTTTGATGTACTTAAACCTGACAAAGTTTTGGACGTTGGTTGTGGACCAGGTACGTACGTAGAGGAAATGCAAAACCAAGGTTTAAATGCAGTTGGCTACGATATTGATGATCGTGTAAAAAATAAACCTTATTTAACACAACAAAGTTTGTTTGATGTTAAAGACACCGGGAATGTTGTCATCTGTTTGGAAGTAGCAGAGCATATTGATGCGGGCAGAAATCAAGAAATTACACAAGCACTCGTCAGCTGCTTAAAACCTAATGGAGTTTTAATTTGGAGTGCGGCTGCCCCAGGGCAAGGAGGTGTTGGTCACGTAAACTGTCAAACCAAAGAGTACTGGGAACAGTTATTTTTAAAATTACCTGTCAAGCGTTTAATTGATGTGGAGGAAGAACTGCTGACCTACATCAAGAATGGATACCACATGGGATGGTTTGCTCAAAACCTTATGGTATTTAAAAAAACAAACTGACGCCACCTTTGATAAACTGTTACTACTAGTAGTTCCGCAATGAGTTTTTACGAAGGTTACCAGCAGACGTTATTCTTTGAACCCTGCACGCTTGCTATTCCTGGCGTTACTGAGTCGTATGAGGTCTATGTCACCAACTATCTATCAACACGTAACTACACCATAATGGTTACCGTGCAAGACATTGATACCAGTGTGGTAGTGCGCTTAGAAGGTAGTACAGACGGTACTAACTATGCTGCTATGCTTTCCAATACTATAACTGAAAACGGAGTTTATGCTTACAACGTTACAGGGTTCCCAATGCGCAGGGTACGTGCAAATTTTTTAAAAGAAACTGGTGGAAACAATGCTCGAATAACATTTCAAATTGCCGCTAACTAAATTAAGTTTTAGCTCCTAAGCCACTGAACTTGTATTTTTCTTTTATGTGTCGAAACACCCGTGGCTTACTGGCCCCGCTTACCGCTGCCTGCATTAGCTTCCTAATTACGGTATCATCTGACATTGCTTTTGAGTATGGGGCTGTTTAAAATATAGTAGTTCAAAAGCAAAAGCGCAAGTGGAACCGATCATTTTGCTATTCGGATTGGTTTTTGGAAGCACCTATGCTTTTAGCACTCTTCTTTTAAATAAAAAATGGAATAAAGATGGCTGCTACCCCTGCAACAGAAAACTACCTGAAAGAGTACATTACAGAACGGTTACCGGCTCTAGTCCCAGGTTACATTGAAGGGGTTCCTGATCTGCCTGATTTTACTATTGATCAGCGGTACAGACCTTCCTCAGTGCCAATGTAGCGGTAGGGGTGACGGCATAACTTAGAACTGCTAAGATAACAGTATGGATTGGACAACAAATGGAAGCCAATGCTTTAGAGCTACCCATAGATGAAGAGTTTGCTCTGCACGCTGCGGCGCTGAGTCTGAAACAACTCGACCGGGATGAACTGGAAGAGGCATTTATGGACATGCTCCATCAAAAAATGATGGATAAACAAATGTTCTTCAGTATTATGAAAGAACACGGCATCGATGCCGAAATTAAATTTAACTACCTTACTGGGAGCCAACTCTCTTAATTGCCATGGCTGTTACTCGTACTATCAAAGGAACGCTTGATACTTTTTTTGTCAATGCTGGCAGTGAAGTTGTTTACCAAGGAACAACCACAGCCTCTTCAACCCCTGGCCTAAACATTCGTGGCTTCCGTGTAAACCCAGCTAGCACAGGAAATCTGATCGTAACCATTGACCGTAGCGTCGGTGTTAACACGATGGAAATCTTCCAAGAAGACGCTTATACTGGGTCTAGTGCTCCATCTGGCTACAAAGTTTATGCTAACATCGTGAAAGATGGTCGCGGCAAAGGTGTAGTTGCTGTTAACGTAACCAATGCAAGCAAGGATTACATTGTTCTCCTGGAGCTAGATGGTTACTCGGAAGTCAGCTACAACGGCAGCGTCGTCGTCCCCTGAGGAAGTTTTTCCGCCGTTCTTAAATCAAGACGGAATAAATGTAATTCAACGTTACGCAACGCCCAGAATCTACTTAGGTTTTGGGCGTTTTGGTTCGTACAAGAATGAAGGAGATGACTGCTATAAGATTGGATACGAAAGTTGTCGCATAAATAAACGTGCGGTTAATTTTTTTACTAAGGCAACCACAGAAGAAGTAAATAAACAATTAGTAGAAGACCTCAAAGGGTTTTCAAAACAAGTTCAAGAATATGTATTTGTTAATTTAAACGATAAAAAGAAAGCAGCTGTACTAAGTTATGCGCATAGTGTCGGACTTGCCGCATTTAAAAATTCTTATTTGCTGGAGTTAATAAATACATTTGCCAGTAAGAAGGCCATTATTAAGGAGTGGAGTCCCCTGATTAATCCTTGTTATCTAAACGCAGGTGAAAAGTTAATGAACCGTAGACGCGTAGAACTTAATCTTTTCCTGGCGGCAGACAAGAAAGTACCTTTATTCTTTGAGCACAAGTGCCAACTTAATCAATGTTTGCTTAATATTGGAGAAAGTTATCTTGGTACACCAAATCAAGTTAAGGCAATTGAATACTTAGAGCGTAAACTCCTTGAGTTTGATCCTTCCCAGGAAACCTTACGTAGATTTTGGCGATACTGGAACCAAGAACAAGGTGGCCTCGGTTCCAGTAAAACCATTTAAATATTTTCGTGCGATGCAATCAAACGATCAAGATACCAACGGCATTTTTTTAGGTCCTCAACCGTATCGTTCTTATGGTCAGCACGCCACAGATACTTGATTGCATTGCCTTGGCAAAAACCACGGAATTTCTCTGTACCTAGTGCAGCCTTAATTGCTTCTATGCACTCAATGTCCTCGTCTTTATTGTAGTGTGTAGGCGAATTGATCCGATCACTTGACGTACTAGCAGGCGCACAAGTAAATGAGCTGTCCTGATCAAACCAAAAATTGTTGTCAGAAAAGTAATTGTTTGACTTGCTTGCGCCAAAAAAAATGGTGTCTTCAGCTGGGGTAGACTGGAAAGTAATCATGTCAGTGCAGGTAGCTGCCCAAATATTAGCATGAAATTACAAACAAGTCAGGACTACGACGTTGATAACAGGTACCAGGAAACAGATGGGCCCAATGGTTCAAATGTCTCGGATAATATTTCTGGTAAGCGTTTTTTAAAAGAGTATATAGAAAAAAGTAAGGACGCAAATGAGCAAAATATAACCCCTGAGCGCAGAGAAGATAATCGTTTTGTTATATCTGGCCCTGGAGACAGTACCTACGGCTTTAAGAATGCCTTCCGTGCCCCTCTGTTTAACAGATAACTTTTCCTATGTGGGAAAAAATTTCTTTAAACCTGTCTACTTGATTAAACCCAAGGTCTGTCCCAGGTAAATAAACAAAGAAACCCCACGTGAACGGTGCCCCAAGTGTACACATAAGTCTTCCGTGTATCAACCTGGCTCGATCTTTTGGTATACAAACTGGGTAATCCCAAAGCGTAGGGCAGCTTCTTAATATTTCGTGGCTCGTAGAAAAAAGTAAAGCCTCAGATACATTCCGAAGCTTCCACTCTTTTTCTAAACGATTAAACCATACAACAGAAGGGGATTTACCCCTATGGCCGCCCTTTAATCCCCACCTCCAGGTTCCACGCTCTTTACTGAAAGAACAACGTCCATATGTTGGAGGGAATAAATAAGTCTTACCAAGCCAAGGTTCATGGGTATTTAGCCCGTCTTCTTTCAATGTGTATATTTTCTTTGCGCGTAGGTACTCTTTGTTTGCATGCTCTGTTGTGCATGGATCAAGGTCAATGTCACCAAGCAATGCATAAATATATGGTAAATACTCAACAGGAGTTAACCAGTCCTCCTCTATCCTTAAGATCCTGGTGAGGAATAGGTATCGAGGTAGGTTTTTGTAGTAACTCATGCCATAGCAAACCCAGACGCACCCTTCTGACGGTTGTAGTGGAGCAGGGACATGTGCTCTGGATCCTGAATAATGAATAAAGCTTCCTTCTCTTGATCAAGGGCTTCCGCCTTAACAATCGCCTTACGCATTACTTCGGCAAGTCCATCCATATCTTTACTTTCAAAGTCTGCTTTGGCTGCAATAAGCGCAGCAACAGTCATGTAGAACATAGTATCTTTTTCTTCCTTGGCCATCGGCACGTACACCATTGCACCTGGCCCCTCAAAGAAGTAGAACCTATCGTAAAAATCACACATATCATCGCAAACCCTTTCAACGGCAAGCTCTGCCATCAAGCGTTCCGTCTGGGTCGAAGCTGTTCCCAGTAGCTTTGATAGTTTCTTTGCTTTGTAGTTAGTCATATGCTGTTTAAGTGTGGTTGTTTAAGATGATAGCAAGAAAAAAGAAAAAATTGATTCGGATACCTTGAAAATTATTGTACGGCTTGCTCTGCCTGCTCCCTTGGCGAAGGCTTAATGAAGTTAGCTAGACCTGAACGCCTTAAGGTTTCCCTTATTTTTGGCAGTGGACGATAGATTACTACCATTTTCCCAAGGTTGCCTACTTCTTTTATCAGTTTTCCTGATGTATCCCTCATCTTGATCAGTTCCTCCTGGCGTATAAGGTACTCAGCAACGCACCGATACCTGCGTTTTGTGGCTAGATCGATGTCAGGAAACTTAGAACAGATCTTTGCTGGCACCATGTCGCTAAAACATATGCGTATTTGATCTGCCAATGAAAGCCCAAGTACAAGGTCGTTTGTAGAGGTCTCATAGCTACGCACAAGCTCTAGGTAACGCCTTAAATCAGCCTCCTCAAAGCTTCCTGAGGGCGGTAAAAACATTTCTACCTGTCTTGCCAGGGACGGTACCAGCTTTTCTTCATGGTTTTCTATGGTTACCTCAGGTATATCAAGCCCGTTGAACCTATAACTAACGTATTTATTAGGGTCAATAGGAGCGGCAGCCTTGTTCGGACTTACAGGTATCTCCTCTTCAAGCCAGATGTCCGACAACATGAAAGAAATTTTACGGTTCTGCCGGTATCTTAACGTTTTTTAGCGCAAATTCCCACTGTCTTATATGGTCCAACCGTAAAACCCACTCATAATATTTGCGTCTGTCTTCCATGTGTTTTAAATCACCTGGCTTAGGCTTACCGCCGTAATTACAGGCCTCCCACCAGGACTTCGCTACCTGCTTTTGCTGCCAAGTCATTAACGAGTACATAACCTTTGTAGACATACTGGCCAATAGTTCGTTAAACTGGACCATGTACTGCAAAACTTCCTCCTCATGAAAAGGCCCATTACCTACGCCGAGCTTTTTTTGATCATCGTTCTCGGCCCCTTGGGGGTTGTAGGGATCCAGCACCTGGCTCAATTTATTGGTAGTAAGATCAGTATAGAGTTTCACGTAAAAAAATAAAAGGTTATGGCCACGACATACGGCTTTTTGCCAGCACCAGCTGCCCCCAAGCTTTACACTTCTGTAATTCCTGAAGCAGACTTTCAACGTAGCGCTGAGTTAAAAGCTAAAATTAAATCAGAAACAGAAGAGTTTCGAAATCGTAGATACCAAATATACGGTACGCCAGAAGAACAAGCTGCTCGTGAACGTGGTAGGCAGGCCGGAGAAGCTGCTAATTACCTGTCATCCCTTCCAATTGCTGATAAATATACCTCAGCTAATACCGGTGGTGTCGATCCTTGGAAAACAGCACGTTCAACTTGGACAGGTATTACAAGTGAAGCACAAAAAGATTATGTTGAGGCTGTAAATAAAAAAAGAGATGTTGCTGCTGCTACCGCTGCTACTGCATCTACACCGGCAGCTTCTTCTTCTTCTAAACAAATAAATAGGCTACTTAACCCACTTACTGGTGCTCACGTATATATAGAAAACGCTGATGAAGCAGCAGCTGCTCAACGAACTGGATGGACCAAAGAAGGTGAAGCCTTTAAACTTTTCGGACAAGAAGATAAATCTCCTGACGCAGTTGATATAGTTAGATTGCGAAGGGGCGATTTTAATGATTATCTTCTTACTTCTGATCCCGGTGAAATTGAGTCTGCACAAAAAGGAGGTTACGTACGTGAAGGCGTACTAGGTCGTGCACTTAAAACACCAGGTGCCGAAGGATCTAAACACGTTCAAAGATACATGAACGTTATTTCTGGGCAGCATGTTTATTCGGCAGATACTAAAGAACAAGAAGCTTTAGCCGCTAATAAAGAATTTACGCGAGAAGCTGCTGGTGATTTTTATGCACCCGATGGAAGCTCTACTGCCGCTACCAGTGCTACGCCTGGCTCTGCAGCTCCAAAAGACGAATTTAAACTTCCTTCAACCGCTTCTCAAGACTATCTTGATACCCTGGCTAAAAAACAAGCCGCCGATAAAGCAGCCGTCGCCACTGCTTAAAAAATAAAATCAATCAAAGCCCTCAACAGGGGCGGTTTTTGATTCGTTTACCCATTCTTTGTACGTGTCTTTTAAAAAGTCATAAGCTGCTACTGGTATAAGCATAACCGCAGAGTCTTCCGTAAGTATTTTATAGTGCTCTAAATTACTACACACGTCATCCATTATGGCGTCAAAATCGTGCTCAAACTGCTCAACAGTAATGACTTTCACGGTGCAGACGGTTTGCTGCTAATAGTGTAGCACTTATGCCGCTATACCACCGAAATCAAAAGAGGTATCCACTGGGGCTGTTATGGAACCGAAGTCAATAGCTTTCTCCACTGGCTCATCCGTATAACGCCAGTCAGTTAATGAGATTATTATTGAGATTGAATAAGTAGTTTCAATAAAACGGATGTCGTTTGTGATTAAGAATAAATAATTCCCCTCTGGAAGAATTGTGTTTGGGTAGTCTGCCGTACGGCTTTCAATTATGTCGGTGTCCGAATCAGAATAAGGGATTGCTGAGGTTGTATAAACGTATCCATTGTCGTTAATTGGTAATTCTCTTCTGTGGTTCCCATCCTCAACAGAGTAAATTGAAACTATAGTGTTTCTGTTTGTTTTTGATTCGTAAGAAGTTTGGCTGTAGTTCTGTGTAAATTGAATTGAACGCGGCTTTAGAAGGCGTACTTTATAGAACGTTGTCTGTATTCGAGTTAAACCGCCGTGCGTATTGGTTAGCGTAAGTGTTTTGAAAAGTGAATCAAATGTACTAATGTCCCCAAGGTCAACTGGGTTATTGATGTTGTCCCCTGGCCGTGGAGGAAGCGGATCACTACCGAAATAACTGGTAGGCCCATAAGCCGTGGGCCCAGTGCCACCAGTTGGGTAAGCTTGGACAGTGCCAAGATTTACGTAACCAAGATTACTTGGTAGTGTCGTTAAGTATCTCGCCATTTTTCAGGTTTAATCCTATGTACAAGCCGTTGGTCCTGCCACTAGCTTGATACTTTTCTTCTATTATTGTAGCGCGTTTAGGATATACTCCTTCCATTTCAACAGTTTCAATCAATTCATAATTAAGTTGCTTCTCAAGTGAACGCAGGTCACTTGCAACTTCTTCTTTGTTGGGGCTAGGTGTCGTCCAGAAATTATCTGGTCCAATTGTTACAAGACCTATCCACTTAAAGTCTTCCCTATGATAACAAGTTCGCAGTATTTCACTTCGTTTCTGCGCTGGCTTTCCTGACTTGCTCAAAGATGTTTCCATAGGACAGATCGTAGACAGTTAATTTATCTGGTTGCTCTACTAACTGTAACCCTTTAATGGTTAGATGAGTCGGATTGCAGCAACCAGATTCACAGTCTTTGTTGGCGTGTTGAATCCGGTATTTGCCAGTGTAACCTCGGGCTACCCAGAACGCCACCCGTGGAGCAGTCTGAGCTTTGGCTGAGTGGAATGGACTTGGCATATAAGCAACCGTTTCATTGCTGGGTTTCCTGCCCCCACCCCATGACCAACACTGTTTTGTGTCCTGATCTTTAGGAATGTTGACTTTGTCCCAGAAGCTGCGTACGGTCCAGTACTTATCAAAGGCAAAAGATTTAAGATTTATTTCACATTTCCCCTTGGCTATCTCATCCATGCAATCAAGGCACTCACCCATCATTCCAAACCGTCCCTTGTGCCCCCAGATACACTCAATACTTGAGTAATCCATGGTGTCGTCTTCAGTAATTGCAAGGGTTTCCATATTTAAACCTAGTTTCTCTGGCACTATAACAGTTTCCTGTGCAGCCGCCTCTGTCGTCTGGTAATTACCCTTGGTACATACCCCACGTATAACGCTATAAGAAAGGTCAAATTCTTCCGCCAGTTTTTGGTAGGTATAGATCTGAGCATTTGATTGCCTTGCTTCCCTGATCTGCTTGATCGTCTCGTTAGGTAGGTCAGTTCCTCCGCGCCTTAGGCGTTCCAACTGAACGTCCCCCTTGGTGCCCCAGTAATAGTGGGTGGGATTGATGCAATAAAAAGATTCGCAGGCAGCGGTACGCACAACCACCTTCCCAGGCTCTCCATAACGTCCTGTGATCGCCAGGATCAAGGAGCGGGCGTCCCTGCCTCTATACATGGGTCTTTTGCCTGAGGCTTTATCAGCGTCCCCCTGAGCCCCCTTGAGCGCCCCTCTCCCCTGGAGTGTAAACCCATGGAAGAACGGATGGTTGATCTTGTCCAGGCACCAGCAACGGTCACCAGGGAGGCGATCACGTAGGAGTTTCGTGCATTTCAGTAGCCAGATCAAATCTTCGGTACCAAGACCCCTGTCAGCGAAGAACTGACCCGTTTTTTTGGCGTTGAGCAAGTTGATAGGGGACAAATACTGTTAGACAGTAGCCTGCGCTGCAAGGGATGTCAAGGATCGTCTTGGAAGAACGCAAAAAACTGCGGCCTCTATTAATTCTTATAGAGAAAAAAAGGGTTACTGACTAGCAGACACCCTCACACCCCTACTACTGCCTGCTAGGCAGTAACCCTTTTTTCTTCATTAGGAGTTTTCAGCGGCATCACCTTTTCAAAAGGGTCAAAACCCTTCCCTGAAACCCGTTGCAGCGCAAGGAACTGTCTAACAGTCTCCGACCCCTATCAACTCACCTATAGAACTGTTGTACTACCAATTTCAGGGCTGCCCCTCCAAATCTTTCTGTGTTTCATCATCAAATTCTTTGGCATATGCAAGGGCTATATGAAAAGAATCGCAATAACGACAACTATTCACCTTGGCCCCGCACACAAGGTAAACATCTAGCCCCCTAGAATCCTGGGCTTGAATTATCTTGACACCGCTATCGTATTTTTGAACTACAATTTCTTCCATCAAAAAAGTTTTGAGATAGTATTATTGTAAGAAAGCTAAGTGCAGAGATGAATCAAGCAGAGATGGATCAATTTGATTGGGATACCTCTCATTACAGGAGACTTAAAAGTACGTTGGGTAAAGGGTTGGGTAACGGATTAGCTACATATTTAGGTTCTGAGCTATTCAAGCAAGGACAAACCGGATCTTTACTTGATCAATCCTTACGGGCTATTCCTTCAACAAAATCAAATGATCTTGGTCGAGGTGCATTAAACGAATTAAATTATATAGGTAAAAGTATTTTTGGTGGACGCCTTCCGTACACAGGTGGTGGTGTTTCTAGTCTTCCCAGAGGCTATACCCACGATGAACTAGTTCTTGCAGCAAAAGCTAGGGCATCTCAAATCGGTACCGGCAGAGAAGGTAGTGCGGGTGGTGGCAGCCTAGGCGGCGGTAATATGGGTGGTTACACAGGCCGCGCTTTTACTCCTGCTCCCAACCAACAGCCTGCACCTCTAACAGGTCCTACTCCCATTATCATGGGAACAAGGGACGGAGTAACTCCTGACTGGTCACAGAGCGATCAATACAAATCTGAGCTGGCTCAATACGCAAACACAGTTGCAGGCCCCTCTAAAGAAGCACTGGGTATGCAGATATGGGCACAGGCACACCCTGATCTAGCCGCTAAGGTTCGCCCTGGTCAAGCCGGTTATGATGTAATACAGAAGCAAGGCATCCGTCAACCTGGCCAACCAGAAGGCGTTGTCTCAATGCCTTGGTCAATGCAACAACCGGTACTTGGTGCCACCAATGCGTGGAACCCAGAACAGCAACAACCAGCTCAAGTGGCTCAGCCTGAGATGGGAGAAGATCGTACCGGCAGCACCAACGAAAAAGTTCAAGCCTTCCTCAACATGCTCACTGGAGTTGGACAAGGACGATGATGCACCAACAGTACAACCCTTCGGGATTTGATTACAGCCAGATGGGGCATGTAGATGGCGTTCAACGTCAAGGCATGCTCCCTGGTGGGTGGTCTAACCAAGGTCAGGCGGTGAGTGCACCGTACCAAATGGCAAACCAGAAGGCTGCCATGAAGACCAACCCACAGAATGCGGCTTCACAAATGCCGGTGGGAGATCGAGTAACCCAATTCCTACATAGCATGGGGCGGTGATGGGAGATAACGATTTTCCTGCAGTAGGGTTCCTTCAACAATACGTAAAAGGAATGGAGGATTATAGCCAAGCGGGCAGCGATATTCCTTCATTACGACTTCAAGATCAGTATGCACAAGAGAGCGGCGGACCACTTGTAGGGCAGCAACTTATTTCAAGTACACCAAGCTTTGAAATAAATGAGAAGCCTTCCATCGACCCAGATATATACTTACCAGGCTTAACTAGAAGAATAAATTATGCCAAAAGACAGTTAGGACGTCCTGACAGCTGGACAGAAGATCAGGTAAGACAATACAGCAAAATAAAAGGGGTATGAACTTAACACCTGACGAACGTCAACTAATCGAAAGTTTAGCCACACTCCTCAGGAATCTTGACACCTACGATGACTGGGAGTACGGTACGGAAACGATACCACACGACAGAACCTGGTGTCAGTCTAAACATGAGATGCCCATTGACCCCATAGAACCTAATGGAGCAACACACAATTGATAACTGGAAGAAAGTAAAGGCTGCCCTGGAGACAGCAGGGAAAACTAACTGTGATTACTACAGAAGGGCCTGTGAAGTAGTAATGAAAGGAAAAGATCCAGGCCCTAAGTAGTTTTTAATTACTGATCTTTACCTTCGGGAAGAATAGTGGGCAGATCCCTAAAGGATTGTTCAGAAGCACGGATTGCAATGCCCTTAAAGAATGTACGTCCTGCCTTGTTGAAAGAATAAACATCGTCTAAGTTAAGCTGATTCTTGCAGCAATCTTGTAGCAAGTTAACAAAACGCTTCTGACCAACGGGCTTAGACCCTGTGGAGTCACAATGTTCACAGTAACTTGGATACAGGTGTGAGTGCGTATTGTAGTAACGGGTATTACTATCTTTTGCGGCAGGAACTTTCTTACCTACGGCAGTCACGCTATCTTTATCAAGAACAACTTCCGACTGCAGCCACTCAATTAAGTTATTACTGCTGAGAAGGATGTTGTTGCGGACACGACGCAGGGCAGGAACCATTTCAACAGTATCAAGCAGATAACGACGCATATCTTTTTCACTCATTTCGAGAACCCAATTAACAAGACCGGGAAGATAATCTTTCCATACGCCACTAATGCTGCCTTTATCGATCTTAATCATGTCTTTAGCTTCGCTACTCTTATCGTAGAGCTTGCGGTTGAACTCAATGGTGAGGCGACGGCGGGCTAGTCCACTGGTGTTATCAGTGGTCTGAATCGGTTCATTGGCAGCAACCATGACCATCCCTGTATACACAAACGGTTCACCGATTGCCTTCAGTTTTTCTTCATAACGCAGGGAATCCCCACCAGTCAATGCTTTGAAGGTCTGCGCTGAGCCACCGTACCGCTCTGAATCATTGATTAAGGTAAGGCGCTTGTCCTTAATAGAGGACAGCTCAAACCTACTCTGCTCCAGCTGGTTGAGCGAGGTACTAGCGTAGTTCCCGGCCCCCACCATGGCGCAACATAGGTTGGCATAGGTAGATTTACCGCGACCACCGGGTCCAATGACCTCAAGGAACCGTTGCAACTCATTACCCCGACCAACCAAACAGGCCCTCAACCAGGCTCTCAGCACCTGAACTCGGTCATTATCACCATATTGTGTACGTGAAAGCCAGTCAACAATAGGACCAGGGAGAACCTGTGGGTTGTAATCAAAATCAAGGCCCCACGTAATGTAGTTGTTGCGGCTGTGCTCTAGGAAGTTACCCGAATCGAGTTCAAGAACACCGTTACGGAAGGCCAGCATAGACGCGTCATCGTTCCAGTCGGTATGAGCGAGGTGGCCTTCGAGGAGTCCGCAAACATCATTAATGAGGTTATTGCTATAACCATTAGGCAGTGGCAAGTTACAGAGTGTGAACTGAACTTCGTGCTTAAAGTCCTTGCTATACCCTTGGCGTGACCAGATCCCGCGTTTCTCGTCATAGCGCATAAAAACGTCGAACCGTGGATCATACAGCCAACCGTTCTTCCTGCAAAGCGGCATAACAAAATCCGCAATCTCAGACGGCGGAGGGTTTCGGGTGGACTTTTTACCGTTCTTCCCCTTGGCCCCAAGAGAATTCAAGAAATCACCAACGTCGGATACGTACTCATCTTCCTCACCATCGAAATCTTGACCACCAGAAGCCACATAATCAGCAAAAGCTTCATTGCTTTCAGCTGCAATCCTCTTTGCAACTTCTTCAATGCTTGGGGCGGTAAAGCCGTGCATATCAATGAACCCGTCTTCCTTTGCCTTAGCTCGTAACGTCTTAAGACCACGGGCTCCCTCAGGGTTTGGTCCACCTGGCAGACGTTCAAATGATTCCCATTTACCTTCACAACAACCTTCCTCAAAAGATTCAGATTGCATTGACCACTCAATCCAATCAATCAATAAGCTGTCATCAATTTGGTGGAGGGACATGCCAACGGCAACCCATTCTTCGTAGTCGTCTGCCCGTTCTGGGGACATGGCCTCAAGGTACTGCTGCGCCTCACCAATAATTACCTCTAGTTGATATGTACTATCCTCCTCATAATTAAGGGTGATATTCTTCGCCAAATAGTGTCCCGCTCCAGTTGTTTTGCGGCGGTACTTACTGGAGGGGTACGCATCACTGATTGCTTTGTAGAGCCAGTCGGGCATCTCGGGCAAATTTTTTGCGTACTCAAACCCACCATGAGGGGAGGTATGGTAGCCATTTGTATCGGGGTGAGCACCCATCAAGGCGCCTTGCCTGCTCCTCCAAAGGATCTCCCATGGCCCCTTATCGAGCTTCAAGGTAGCCTTATCTGGCAACATCTCTACCTTGTGGTTCGGCACACGGAACAGCATCCGTGACTTACCCGGCTTCCCACTGGTGATGGTCAGTGTTGGCGGAAAGATTGAATCAAGAGGACCACCACCCATGGCCTCAATAGCTGGTATCGCCTCTTCTCCGTCAATGTCTACCCAGATGAGCCCATACTCATTGCAGTGCTGGCCACTCAGTAGACCAATGCCGGTAGCACGACCAGCGCTTAACTCTTCCTTAATCTGATTAATAGTATATGGATTAGAAGTCCAACCACTGACATAAGCCCGCTTCCCATTAAGAGGAGTTAAAGCCCAGTCCTCTGGGATAAGATCCAGGTTGATCTCCCCAGGTTGGAGTGCCTTCCTAGGGGGCCTGGAATCCATAGCAGCAAGGGACATATTGGCTCAGTTTAGCGGCGTTTCCTATAAATTTCAAATTACAGCGCATGAATCTGGCATTAAGCCCCTTCAGCCTTGTCGCCATCTACAGCTTCCATGTCGATCTCGTTTTGAGCCGGAAGAATCTCACTGTAATATTTTGTCACAGCCTCCAGCCACTTGTTCTTGTACTTCTCAATCGTGCTTCCCTGCACAGCAAAAACCTGCGTCCGATCCCTGGTAGCAACGAACGTCATGAAGACCTCAGGCACCACTCCAATGGTGTGCTCCAGGCCCAGCGCGTAGGCACCTAGCTGCATCTGGCACTTCTGATACTTCATAAATCCAGAGCGCCTCATGGCGTACTCACTCTTCAACGTCTCAGACCCCGGCCAACGACTGTAGTAAGGACCATTTGAAGTCTTTAGGTCACCAAGAATAATTTTGCCCTTGTACTCAGCAACAATATCTGGTGCGCCTGCCCATCCCCAGTTCTCACTCTCATTGATTCCTGGATGCCAAACACGACTCACCCCATCACCACCAATGGTCCAAGAAAAGTTGTCACCGACTGGGTTCTCAGCCCATAACACACGTCCAAGCTTGTCCAATTTCTCCGGCAATCCATTCCAGAACGCCTCAATTTCTGGATCATCAATGACCGGATTCTTCTCTACACCAAGGAGGTACTCCTCCATCAAGCTGTGAACCCGAGTCCCCCTGGCGGCAGCAGCTTCACGACCACCAGGATTTTTCTTTGCCCATCTTTCTAGGGCAGCCTTATTACCACCCGTTGCAGAGAGGATGGTAGTTACAGACGGAAGTGCACCGTATGGAGTCTTGTAGTGCCGACTCCCGTTGATGGTGAGTCGGGTATCTCCTTCGCTGCGGTACTGCAAGAACTGAGTATGAGGCGCAGTTCGAGAGTACAAGGGGTGAATTTTGCGCTCTAGGTAGATGCTTTCAAGCACCTCCACGTCAATATCCAGGCACGCGGTAGGCATGAAAAGAATTCACCTACCGGTACAGTAACCGATTTTTGTATCTTGGCGAGGATTCTGGACCTTAGAATGGCAAAAAAATGCGTGTCCTGTAGAAGTGCATGAGGTAGCAACGCTTGGTCGTCACTGTATCCTTGAGGTGTACGACAGCAACCCTGACCATTTAAACAACGAAGACTTCATCAAAGAAGCTATTCAAAAAGCTGTAACCCGTTCCGGCGCAACGCTTTTGCAATTGATAAGTCACAAATTTGAACCGCAAGGGGTCACGGCGCTAGCACTGCTATCAGAGTCCCACATATCCGTCCATACCTGGCCCGAACTAAATTACGCAGCAATTGATGTCTTTACCTGCGGTCAACACACAAATCCCGATGCGGCTTGTGAGGTACTAAAACAGGAACTGGAAGCAGGGGGAAGCGTCACCAAAATTTTTAGCAGGGCGATCCCGGTGCCCAATGAGGCTTAAGGGTTAGTCCCCGTCCACCTCTGGATGACGCTCAAAACAACCCTCAATATTATTCGCAAACTGCATATTCTGATAACGGGCAACGTGCCCCTGGATCTTGGTATAAATGTCAAAGCTACTTCTTACTGCATCCTCAGGGCTGATCATGAGCTTCGAGTTAGCCAGTAGCCCTGCAGTCAGAATGCAGACCCCAAGTTCCTGGGGATGATTTATAAAAGAACGTAAAGATCTTCCGTTATCAGAAAAAGATGCAAGCAAATATGCAATATCTGCTGCAGGATTACCATTGTTTTTGCCGGGTTCTTCAACCATTAGTTTTCCTCTTCCTCTTTTACGTAGTAAAGAGTAGTGTAATCTTTTTTTATAATAGGCAACAGCAACCCATGATCCTTAAGTGCAGATAACCGGCGAGCAATTGTTCTATGGTTACGCCCAAATTTCTTCACGATTGCTGTTACAGGAATAAGGACCAGGTGATCACCCTTATACTCAGTTGCTTCTTCCATTAAGAACTCATGGATCTGGTAAGCCAGATCGTCCATAAGTGCTTCATGGTTCATGCTAGGTCTTGCCACTGGTCCTATTCCAAAGTTAACGTTACATTTTGATTCTATAGGAGTTTATTCACATTCGTTTGTAACAACAACCTTGCGCTTTTTATTTTTAAGAACGCATTTCTTAGCAGTTTCAAGGTCCATACCCCAGCAGGGTTCACCATCCTCAGCCCTGGGATAGCAGTACAGGACGTGATTGGTGTTCCCGTGGCGCAGAGATTTGATCTCGTAACCCTCGAACTCAATAGAATCCAGGATTTCTGAGGCTTGACCACGGTACTTAAGCTTTTTGATGTCCCTCATGGTGAGGCAGCAACTACTCCATCAGCATAATGCTCTACACTTAGAACAACTCAAGCAGCACAAACGTGGCAACCATTATCGATTCAACGGACTTCAATCGTTATGAAGTCATCAAGATGTCCCCATATAACGATGCCCCTACAAACGTTGCCCTTACTGGCCAGCCAATCAGTGTAACTACAGACCCTGGCACCGGAACCAAGTCAGCAGCACTGGATGCTTTTGGTCGCCTCAGGGTGTCTAATCCGCTAACGTTGTTCGATTCTAGCCATCGTTATAAAGACAACGGACTTTGGAACACGTTAACGGCAACCGGTGGTGCAGCAGCATTTAGTGCAAATCAAGGTCTAGTAGAGCTAAGCGTTACAACTACTTCTGGTTCCAAAGTTTACCGAGAAACAACAAAAGTATTACCCTATTTACCTGGTAAGTCTTTACTGGTGATGACTACATTTGTAATGTCTTCAGCAAAAGCAAACCTTAGGCAGCGGTTAGGTTACTACGGGGATCAAAATGGAATGTTTCTGGAGCTAGATGGAACAGGTGGAACAGTTCTGTCATTTGTTGAACGTAGTTATGTGTCTGGATCTACTGTAGATACAAAAGTAAATCAATCATCTTGGAATTACGACAAGATGGATGGCACAGGACCATCAAAAATGACCTTAGATATTACTAAGGCACAGATTTTATGGATGGATATCGAGTGGCTTGGTTTAGGTACGGTAAGAATGGGCTTTGTTATTGACGGTAAATTCATACTTTGCCATCAATTCCATCACGCAAATTTAATAACGTCAACCTATATTACAACTGCATCGCTGCCGTTGCGTTACGAGATTGAGAACACTGGAACAACATCAGGCAGCAGCATACTAAAACAGATTTGTTCCACTGTAATATCAGAAGGTGGCTACGAGCTACGCGGATTACAGCAATCAGTATCAATACCTATTACAGCGGCAAGAACAACTTCAACTGCTGGTACGTACTATCCAATTATTTCAATTCGTCTTAAAGCATCACCAAATTTTTTAGATGCAATTGTAATTTTGACCGCCCTATCTTTACTGGGCACAGGTAATGGGGTTAACTATAACTGGAAAGTTATTGCCTCAGGTACAACAACTGCAGGCACTTGGGTTAGTGCAGGATCTGACTCAGCTGTTGAATACAACATTACAGGAACAAGTTTTGCAAACGGTAGAACGTTGGCAAGTGGTTATTTTTCTGCATCAAATCAGAGCACCACTTCTGTAGATATATTAAAAGAAGCTTTATTTAAGTTTCAATTGGAAAGGAATACATTTACTTCAACTGCTTTTGAGTCAACACTTGTCGTCGCAAGTGACAATGGCGGGAGTGTTTTTGCTTCTGTAGATTGGGAAGAAATAAGTAGGTAACTGATAAGCAGACACTGTGTTAAAGCTTTTCTCTATCTGCTGTAAGCCAGGCTTTGATCAAGTAACCATAGTCCCTGGCTTCAGTACATACGCTAATTTTGTGGCAGACATCGCACATGTCCTCATGCATAGTGGACATCAGATGTTTAGGTCCACTGTACTCACCGCCTTGGTACCAGGTTCCATACTTTTCTCCACACTCATTACATACCCATTCCGGCTGTGTTGATGAGGCTTTAGCTTTGTTTTTCATGGTAGCAACAGAGAAGTAAAAAATCCGTCCCCTTTAAATGATAGAGGAGACGGACTTGTGCTTACAAGTTAAACTTTATTCAGCAGAATTATTTATATAAAGTTCTACCTCCCCTAAGTAACTTTCTACATTACGAAGGCATTCTTCATACCCACGAATGTAGTCATCACTTTTCTTTTGCCCAATAAAGGAGATGATGTTAAGCAACAACCGTCTCCTCAGTCGGTCCCTGTACTTCTTTTTCATTAGTGTTACCTACGGCTCTGATAAGAATTGATCCGTCTTTTTGTGGAATACAATCTAACTCAATACCTTCATACCAGCCAAGACGTTTCAGGACTTCTTCAGGAAAGGTAATGACACCTTCTTCATCAACTGTGTCAAAGTACTTCCAACCGTGCTTAGTCATTTTTTCTCCTCAGCATTAACTGCTTCTATTGCGATATCAAAACATTCCATAACGACTTCATAAAGAAGACCTTTCATCATTACACGAAACTCTCCCATATTGTTGCATGAAAATCCTTCAATCTTAGTTTCTTCTCCTCCTTCTTCTTCTTTATTGAACAAACGTTGGGTATGGTACATCATGTCACTTGTTACTTCATACAGATTTTTAAAGGAGTATTCAGGGTAGAAACTAGCACAATCTTTAAAACGTGTTTCAGCAACAACAAGTTCTTCTATGAACACTGACATTAAATTGAGGGTATTCCGACTCGTGGTTCGGAACCTATCAGTAAATTCTTCTGGTGTGTACTGAAGCGGATCGTTCATGGCTCAAAGGAAGGGTTGAACTGAAGGCATAATAAAGGCCCCTGGGCAGGAGTGCCAGGGGCTTTAACATTTCAACATGTTGTTATGAGGAGGTTAACCTCTTCCTCCGTTCATAGACCAGGCTGTACCCTGGGACAAGTTGAGCTACGGCAGGGGCCTTCTCTTGGTTGGCAAGGATGTCTTTCCGCAGACGGTCCTTATCAGGCAGCTCCTCCTGCTTGGACTCCAGGACTGTCTCATCCTTGATCCGTACCAGGGTTGTGATCTTCCTTAGGCCGTACTCAGCTCTGTCCGGATCTGTCCACTGGTCAAAGTTATCAACCAACCTAGGTTTAACGGGCCTAATAGTTGCTTGATACTTGTTACCAGTAGGCGTATTACTTATTAGGTTCTGTTGATAAGCAAACTTAATGATCTTAATAAGGTTTTCTTTGTTGCGTTTCCACGCATCACGGTTGTTTTTAATTTCTTCCATCTCATTCTCCAATGCCTCTATGTAGGCATCACACTTCTTTATCATTCCAATGATGTTATCAAACTTATTTTCCTGCCTGGAGGCAAGATCTTTGATGTGTGTTTGTAGTTCAGACTTCTCATCTTCACTTACATCAGGAAGATCCTTCAAGAAAGTGACGTGTTGAATGGATTCAGAAAGTTGCAGGTAGCTTTGTTTGTCAGCCATGGTATCAGTGAGTAGAGTTGCGTGCGTTGATTTGACCCATGATGTGGGCAACAGATTGACTGTATTGAATTAACTGATAAGCAGGGTCATGAGACAGTGCCTTGGTAAAAACTTTCCAACAGTTACCAGTTGGAGTGTGCGCTGCATCATAAACAGCTTGTTCTTTCCAGTGATCTTTAGGAAGCCACTCCATTTTGTCCTTCAATCCATCATTAGTAACTCGATACAATAAGCGCCCAAGTCGATAATCAAAGTGATAAACACACATATGTAAGTTGTATCCACGTTTCCTGGACTGTTCTTGTACAGTAAAACGTAAATACTCTAACTGCAGATTAGAATTATGCCATTGCATGTGTTTACAAACTGGTACAAATTCAGTACCTGTGAACTGATTAAACTCTGCTGATAACTCTTCCCTATGTTCATTTAATTGAGCCCAGGAAGGACAACTGCATTGTTGTTCTTTTGTCTTTATGAAGTAAATCTTTTGTTCGCCATTTTTGTCTGTCAAGATTTTAGGCGGCCTACCGATATGAGGAGCAAGAGCAGCGTGTGTCTGATCACCAGAGTAATCAAGAGCAGCAACAGGAATACCATCATCAGAATCTTTAATTTTGTACTGGTTCCAAACCTTGTAATCAAAGAATGAAGGAGTGCGTGTTCTGTGCTCTAGAAAATTTTTAAGCACATGTCGGCGCCCTAACGAGAGTTGGGAACCATCGACCTCACACACAACCTCATCACCCTGGAGTGAAATCGAGTTGATATCAGTTGGCGTGAGGCCATGGAACTTGTCAGGATCTAGCTGATAGAAAGAATCAACAATCCTTTTGCGTCCATAGATTAAATTTTGTGCTTTGGTTAGTTGACTTTCAAGTACAAGCATTACGTTCAGGTGGTGTGCAAAGTATTTGGACTAGGTTGTTAATCAACCTTTGCCTTGCCCTCGGCTTGGCTTTTTGCGTTGGACGTTCCAGGAACCACGCTTGCGTAGACCCTGACCAATGGATGTGCGTTTTGCATTGTGGACAACGAAGCTAGAACCGGATCCTGCCTTCTTTGGTGATGCCATGGTGACGAGAAAAGACAGTGGTAGTCTAGGGTTTCAGGGGCGCAGGTCAAGTTAAATTTTGTTTAAACTTGACTTCTGCGCGTACTGCCTTACAGTAAACAAAATGCTCGACACCTATGTCAAAGTTTGAGCTGGTCGAGGATCAATCTGATTTTGCAGATTTTCGTGAAACAATAGAGGATAGTTTTTTTGCTGCCAAACTAAAGCAAACAATTGAGAAGACTGATAGCAAGCAGGAGTTACGTGAGATTGCAAGTAAGCTTGTTGAGTTGGCTACTCAACGCCAGGGAGTAATTCGTGGGCTGTGCATGAAGTTAGTGAAACTAGAAACAGAAGCACTATTCAAAAAATACGCTGAGTAGTCAATAAAAAAGCCGCCCTTTCGGACGGCTGTTACTTACTGAGGGTTGATCAGGTCAACTCAATTTCACCGGTATCAGCATCCCTGGCGCCGAACAGGGACTTCATACCACCCCTGTCAGTAGATTCACCGATGGCTGGCAGTGTGAAATCAAGTCCTGGCTTGATTGCGTGATGACCAATCTCCTTCTCACATTGCTGGAAGAAGGATTTTGCGTACACCTCAGGAGGACAGGTCTCCCAGACATCTTCAATGAAGTCGATGTCGTCGTCGGCAGCAGGGAAGAACTGCTCAATGGTCTTGGCGGTAGGGACTACCCAAGACTTAGGGAAAGCAATCCAGCTCTTTTGTTTTTCGCCGTACTGCTGTGCTCCAAAGGTAGGAGTAAAGATCGCAGCAGCGGCTTGCTTGGGGTCAAACCCTGAGCCACCTTTAGAGCCTGCGTACTCAGCAAAAGCTGATTCAAGCTGCTCGATGAAGGTGCCGTAAGCATCGGTGAACAGGTTAGATGCACCCCCATGGATTGAAAGGAGCATCGGCTTCTTGTGAACCGGGCTACCCTTTTCGTTTACAAGGAACGTCAGGACCAGACGACGGCGCTTGTAAGGGCTTGGCTTGTCTGGGTTCTGCTCTTGCCAATCGTCATACAGAATGGAATCCCGTGGGTAGAGGCCTTCGATCCCTCCTTTATCTGAGTTCTCAATGAAGGTTACGTCCTTACGGAACCCGCAATGCAGGATGATCATGCGCGGGGTCTTAAAGAAGACACCCTTATTGGAGTCACCATTGTTGTAGGTGTGCTCATATTCCTCGGCATCGGGGAACATGTCGGCAGTACCGGACCAGCCGATACGTGCAAGCACTGTGTCCTTCAGGAAAAGCCCTGGCTTGGACTTGTCATTGAGGATCTGACAGTTGCAGAAATCACGAAGCACTCCTTGGTACTTCTCAGTGTTTTTGTAGCGATCAAGAACAGACATTACGTTCAGAGGAATGGCAAGAGGAACGGCACCCAGAGCAGGAGTTACACCTACACAGGACAAGACTTACGTCTGCCTGGCACTGGCCTGGGGAAGAAAGCCTGTACGAGACAGGCAGGACTCACACCACTGGATCAGACCTTAGAACGGAACAGAGTCTTCGTCAACGGTAGGGGCATAGGCTTTTCGAGCCGGTTGAGCAGGTGGCTTTGAAACGGAAGCAGGTGAACACAAATTCTCCTCACTTAACTCATTCTTAACCTTCGCCTGCTCCTCCCTGTTCTTATTCTTGCCAAAGACGGAGTACATTCCAGCCCGCACTCTTATCTGGTAGGTGCCACGCTGAGAGCCGTCCTGGGCCTGCCATAGGTTATAGCGCAACACTCCCTCCACGCTCAACTGGCGGCCCACGTGGAGCAAGGAGGTCAGCCTTTTAGCATCGTCACCCCAGGACTCCATGCGGAAGCTGAGGCTGTCTTCCCAGTTGTGACCAAGGATCATCTGCGCCGGAGCAGACACCATGGTTGTAAACGTAAACAGATCCTCCTTTGCCTGCTCTGGGATGAACCCGACACCACCAGCAAGGTTTACGCGGTTCAGTTGTAATGATTTGTCATTAACTAATTGCAGTGGCTGGTTTGGCACCAGATACATTTTGTAATCTTGACGGTTTGGGTAGAGCCTTCCTCCCAGCAGGAGTCGTACCCCTGGTTGGAACACGTCAAAAGTTTCGCCTGCTGCTTTATTGGGTACCATAAGAAGTGGTACATCTGAACCACTCTTACCTACCTTTGGCAGGCTGATTCCCATGAACCGGAGCCCACTGTCGTGGTAACTCTCTCCGGTGTAGGTACCGATTCCAACAAAAGAATTCATGTCTTTAAGTCAGGTGTGCAAATGGATGTGGACAGTGTAGCAGTCTAAAGATCGACTGCAACCAGGGGTATACCAGCTTCTTCAAGAAGCTTAGAAGCCAAAATAAAATTCTCTAACCAGCGCTCAGGAATGTCCTTACAACCCTTCACATAAACATCTTTGATTCCAGCATTGATAAGTGCCGCAGAACACCTGCTGCATGGATGCATAGTGACATAAGCACTACAACCATCGGTACTAACACCATGAATTGCAGCTGTAATGATCGCATTTGTTTCTGCGTGGATCGTAAGCTCATACTTTTTCTCACGGTCCATCAACCTATTTATATCATCATTGATGCCCCTTGGGAACCCATTGAAACCAGTTGAAATAATTCGACGATCCTTTATGAGGACACAACCAACTTTCGTTGATGGATCCTTACTCCACTTTGCCACTTGGTCAGCCAGCTTCATAAACCGCTGGTGCCAAACATAATCACGTGCTTCCATCATTTGCATATCAGTTGATTTGACAGGAGTATACTAGGACTTGGTAGGATTACAAGAGAAAAGAAATATTAAACAGTGTCTTACACTAAGCCTGAACTGCGTGAGCAAATTAAAAAACGCATCATGGCTGGGTCTAAAGGTGGGAAGCCAGGTCAATGGTCAGCGCGTAAAGCTCAGCTTGTTGCACAGGAATATGAAAAAGAAGGAGGCGGTTATAAAGGTGGTAAGAATGAGAAACAAAAATCCTTAGAAAAATGGGGAGAAGAAAAGTGGCAAACAAAAGATCAATATGAAAAAAGATCTAAAGCCAAAGCTAAAGCCAAAGCCCACAAAGAATCAAAACGATGACTGCTGACAAAGCAATTCAATCTGGCTATACAAAAAGGTATCTCCCAGAGAAAGCGTGGGCTTCGTTATCCAAGGAAGAAAGGGAGGAGACTGACCGCAAAAAACGTTTAGGCAGTAGAGAAGGAAAACAATTTGTACCTAATACCGAAAGAGCAACTAAGGCAGTACAATTAGCCAAGAAACACAAGGCAAAAAACAAATGAATTTCAAAACAGAAGTTTTACTTAACAAAAAAGTAAGCCAGGTTTCCGATGTCTGTCCTACGCCTACCCATGACATCAAGGAAAATATTAAGAACCGTAACTGGACCATTGATAATTTTGGTTATGGTCCATTGAATCCAGATTATCCAGATCAAGGTTTCTGGGAGAACAAAGCTGACATGTGGCATACAGATGTGAGCACAGCACAGACTGCTAAGTGCTGTAACTGTGCAGCTTTTGACCAGTCTCCTAAGCTAATGGAGTGCATTATTGAAGGGATCAATGAACATGCTGCAGCAGACCCTCATGCTGTTGAAGATTTAGCTGACCTTGGTTATTGCCAGCTGTTTAAATTCAAGTGCGCTGGCGCCAGAACCTGTGACGCCTGGTTATATGGCGGACCAATTACTGGTTAGTGGCTTTCCATCCAGTTCTGTCCTACCCTGGCCTCACCTGTCAGTGGACACTTTAGGTTAAAGTACTCACCAGCTTTCTTAAAGGAATCAATTGCCACCTTCATATAAGTTTCTACATAAGCTGGGAGAACGAGTGCTTGAAATTCATCATGGACGTGTGCAACATAACCCCAGTGTTTGCCGAACTCTAATCCAATAGTTTTTAAGTCCTCATACAAAATACATGTAGCTTTCTTAACTGCTATTGCCCCGGTACTCTGGAGCAATTGGTTCAGGGCAGCATGCTTTGATCTGATCTGTAGCCTTCTGCCGTCGATCCCAGTTAAGTATCCTTTCTCATTAACGCGCTTCTCAATGAGATCTTTTAGTTGCTTAATAGCAGGAAGGTTATCGTAGAACGTTTCCATTGTTTTTTTACCTTGTTTATATTGTTCATCTTCACTTCCAAAAGGCAGTACGATACTACCAACTTTTTTTGCGCCAGCACCATAAGCAAGAGCAAAGATTAGCTTCTTTGATAGGTCCCTTTCGGCTTTTGTTATAGGGTTATCACCACTATAAATACCGAACATACGAGCGTTGTAACTATGAATATCGACAGCAGGGTCACTAACAAGCCTTGCATAATCTCCTTCGTCGAAGTAGGCAAGCCATGCTCCGAGTGCACGTAACTCAAGTCCTGATGCGTCGGCGCCAACTAATTTCCACCCATCAGGAGCATAAAAAAGAGCCCGACATTCAGAACCATAAGCGTGGCCAACACTGGGTACCTGCGCCATGTTTGGACGCTTGTGGCTGCACCTACCACTGATGCAAGCATTGGTGATGACTTCACCATGAATTCGACCATCGCCATAAACCTGAACGTGCTTAAGCCAGGCTTCTTTTCCTTCTGCGATTTGTCCAAGTCGTTTGTTTAGCGTTTGGTACTCAGCTAGTAGTTTAGCTTCAGGATACTTTGTGCCAAGCTTTTCCAGCACATCATCATCTACCTGAGGATTCCCTTTCTCCGTGGTGTCGAAAGTAATTTCTGGGTAAAGCGCCTTAAGCCGCTCAGAAGTTTGCTGCCTAGAACCTGGATTAAAGATCTGCACCTTGTTCTTAAGCCGTTTACCCGTCTTAGTTGACCACCGTTCCTCGACGATAGATGGGAACACTTCCTGGAGGCGGTCGTTGATCTCAGTCCTCTTGGCTTTGAGTGTGTTAACCAATGCGAAGGCCGCTTTCTCATTAAAAGGAAATCCAAATTGTTCTTGTTTTGCCATTACTAAAGCAAATTGATGCTCTAGCTCTACTGATCGTGGGTCAGCTTGTTGGCTGAGCATGTAGTCATACAGACGTATAGAAACTTTAATGTCACCTTCACAGTTGTGGTGAGCATAGCCATCTAAAACAAATGTTTTAGTATCAGTACTTATCTTATAAATTACGTCCATTCCGATAGAAATAACCGAAACAATTTCATCAAAATCCCCTTCACCCTTGACTTCACACCTTCCAAGGCGCTCAAAAGGTTGCGCATTTTTAATTAATCGAACAGGCTTAATCATGCCCAACAATCTAAGCTTTTCATAACAAGTGCCTACAACTCTAATACAATCGCAATCACCAGTATTCATTACTTTTCTTGTAGTATATCTGAAACCCAAATTATTAATAATTTTGCACGCTAAATCGTGCACCACACCAGGTTTTTGCGCAAAAGAATAATCAAGGCGGTCCCACTTCTGATGCCTTCTAACATTGCCTTCGCCGTCAAAAATTCCTGCAAGATAACCTGCCTCCCATGTTTTTACATCTTCCCAAGTATTCATATATTTAATTGCAAAACATTTTGATGCCATTAAATCTTTAGTTTCCGCCCAAACTAGTTGAGTTCTGGTTTCAAAAGGGTTTTGCAAAGATGAACGTGATTTGTAGTTTCTTACCAACCACTTATGTTCAGCTGTGACATCAAAAGTTTTTCCTGATTTCAAAGTAACGCGAAACAGTTCAGCTTGATCTGTTGTTTTTTTTAATATTTTTGTAGGCTTAAAACACCGACCAGTTTGTTTTTCTGGAAACTCGTCAAACCCTAAAATTGTGTCACCTTCGTGTATATCTTTGCACGGGACCCAACTTAAATCGTCACGCAAAAACTTGTGGTGGCCTGCCATGCAGTAAGTTTGCATGGTGGCGGACCAAGATTCCCATACGTTCTTAACTTCTTCCTCTTGTTCTTTTAACTCAGCCTTAAAGTCAATTTTACTTACGCCAAGACGTTCACCCCAGGCAGCCAATGAATGCCTACCAAAGTACTTACGTTCTATGTGACTGTACTTAGCGTGATCAACTGGCTCAAGCTCCGGCCAGAACAACCTACTGGTGATAAGCGTATCAAAATAAGTGCAATCCGGACTCAGTATGAGATCAGGGTAAATCTTTTTGAGAGCAGGAATATCAAACTTAATTACGTTATGACCCACCAAGAGTGTAGCCTGTTGGATACACTCAATAGCATAACTTAATGGTTTATATCCAGGTTGATCAGCGCAGCTAATATACTCTTGTTTGTCTAGATCATAAAGGACAATACAATGAATTTTGTCCATGGTCGGCAGCAGACCGTTGGACTCAAGGTCAAGTACAAATCTTGTCATTAGTAGAACTTTTTGTACAAGCGGGCAATGTTAGTAATTTCTAGATCATTATTCATTCCATTGACATCAAGGCGGCTTTGAATGTTCTTAGCTTCTGTCAAATCATGAAGGCACATAGCTTTATTCAAAGCTTTCGTATCGTCAACAGAAATCATTACAAAACCATGAACCTTGGAGTCAATGCAAAGAACTTTAGTGAAGTCTTTATTACAGAAAACAAAACCTCTTTGCATGACCTTAATCCTTGATACTGGCGTGATCAGGCACTGCACGCATCAGAAATAGATCCAAGGCAATGTGCAGAAACAGAGGAGCCATCTTAAAGGCTTGTGGCGGCAGACCACCAAACAAAGCGGACAGCTTATCACTGAGATCAGTGCGGTGCATTTCCTCAAACTCAACACTAAGCATTTGAGCTATGTTAAGGATGAAGTCGTCCAGGTCTTCGTCTTGGTGTTTTAGTTGTTCAATGACTTCCCATAAGACAGGGTCGCCTTGAATCATGGCAATTAGCTCTTCCATCGATGAACCAGCGTATCTGCCGCCACCTTACCACCCTTACACTTAAGTGCAAGTCTCGGTCAGCTCCTCCGTACTTACTGGTTTTTGTTGTGCTTCCATCTCATCAACATACTCTTCAATCCAATCGCTAAAGACCGAACTCAAGATCCCTGGGTCAATCCATAGAGCAAGTTGCTTGTGGGCAAACTCAAGAAGCTCAATGGATTCTGCGTTCTTGACTTCAATAGCAGTTTTCAAAAGGTTCTTAAGCACCTCACCAAGCCATTGGTTCGGCTGTTCCCTTGGATCTAAGTAGTTCATGACTGATCTGAGAAGGAAAGGATCGCAGCTATCATAAAGGCAATATTGATGATTGCCAAGTAAATACCGCTCAATGCAGGATTAAAAATAAATATTAAACTACAGACGAACCAAATGCAAAAAATAATCAAACTGTACAACTTGGAATTCATTTAATCAATTTCGATTACTATGCGACGAAGGTGACCCTTGTTGTCGCGTTGTTCATAAATGTTGAATTCACCGTCTCCTATTTCGGTATTGAAACTAGCACCGAAATAAAGAGGATTGCGACCGGTGACACCTGAAGAAGTTTCAAGATGACACGGGTCCACAATGTAGATACTACCAGAATCACAGCTAACAGAATTAATTTTTCGAGGTTTGCAGAGTGTTGACATGGTGGTTGGCCATAATAAAAGGGGCCAAGATCCTACACGGAAACGCCCCAGCGTGTGTGTTGTTCATGTATTATAGCAGCTGGGGCGAAGCAGAACCGTGTCAGCCCTATCATAAAAAAGGGAGTCAGGATTTTTACGGTTTCCCCTGGCTGGTAACAGACGGGCCGTGCCTCTGATCAAGGTGCGGTCCCTCCCTACAAAGCTTTTGAAAGTTACAGATACAGGGTTAGAGCGCAATAGCTCCTCAGCCCGTGCGGCGGGCGCCCTGTGCCTGCTACGACTTTGGGTCTTCCAGTCCCAAAGAAGTTAATAAACTCTTGCGGCTGCAGCAAGAGTTCGGGGTGTTCCTGGCCAGGAAGGGTCAGCTGAAACCCATAGAATCATACAGCAGAAGTAGGGCCAAAGGCAGCTTCTGCAATGATTGGGAACTGCCCTTCAAAGATCAACTTGATCATGTCTGCAATACCTCGATGTTCTTGCTGGGTGCTTAGGTCTGTCCTGACCTGTAGGTAGTGAATCCAAGACCTTAGGCTTGCATTTGCATACATTGTTGTTTTTGTACACAAAGGCAAGATCCTTCTAGCAGTTTCTTTTGCAACGTCTGCTTCAATCATTTCGTTGTAAAGATCACGCAGATCCTTAAGCAAATAAGAAGACCTACGAACAAAACTACTGACAAGTTCTGGCTCTAAATCATTAAAGCTGTTCTGCCTATTCTTATGATCCTGGCGTCGAAACGTAGGCAAACTAATTTCTTGTGCTTCTGAATAACGTGTAGAGTACTCTTGAAATGAAATTGATTTATGCCTAATAATTTGAGCGGCAATATCTCGTTCAGTATTAATCATGACACACATATTAGCCATCTCAAATGGTGACCAGTGCTTGTGATTGATTAGGTACTTCAATAGCCTTGGGGCTGTTTCCATGTTGTCTGCGTTTTCAGGTGAGCTTACCCGTGCCATCTGCACGATCAGCTGCTCTGCCCCTGGGGTAGACCAAACCAAGTGAACGGAACTCATTTCAAAATTGCTGTGGGGTTAAACAATACGATAGCTAAATAAAGGCTAAATATTCATTGCTCTTCTTTTTTTTGCATAACATGCACAGTCGTAGCCATCAAGCTCAGTAAAACCCATGGTGCATTTACGTTCCCAATGAACGCATTCTGATACATGGCAACGGGATAATTTATATGTTTTTGCCTCTTCTTTTCGTTTAACTTTTTCTTCAGTCCATACAACATTACGTACTATTTTACCAACAGTTGAACGATGTAGGCCTAACTCATTAGCTAGTTCTATTTGGTTCTCACCATTGGCAACACGAGTTCGAATTATATTAGCAACTTCATATGTAAGGGGAGAATTTTTTCGTGAGACTTTATACTGATCAGGCAAATAACCTACTGTTTGATGGGATTCTCCTGGTAACTGATAAGTAGGAAAGTGTTGCTTACAGTGGGAGCACTTACGTGAACGCATAAGTACTCCACTAGCGTGAAGTCCTGTTCTTAGTGTAGTGCAGTGGTTGTGATCACAGTGGGGACAATTAATTGTCAGTGTCATTTTTGTTCAATGTTTCTTGAGCAAGTAGTTTCATAGCAGTTTCAAATACTATTGGAACCTCGTCAGGATCTATACGCACTACACCGTGTTCTGAACCGTCACTTAGTTCTTTGATGGTGATATAAGCACCACCTGCTTCATCATCTAGTGACACATGTAAAGAACCAGCACCATAAACAGGATTGCTATTAGGTGAGTGCACAGCAATAGTCAAGATAGTTGTAACTGGTTTAGTCATTAGGATCCTCGTAAGCAGAGCACTCGGTAGCAAAATAATCACCAGCCTCTGGTATTTCAAGGTTACATACACCTTTCCACCAGTGGCTACATTCTTGGCAAGTTTTTATTTTTTTATTGACAGGTTCTTCAACTGTTGCAGAAACTGTTGAACTTCCTAAAAGTTTCTGCATTTGAGTACGTATGTACCGAAGCTCCCTTAGTTCATCCAACCAGTCGATTGGTACTTCTGCTGTGGTGAATCGGTTGCTGCAAGTGTTGCAGTGGTACCTCCGTGTTTTAGCTCCCTCTAGATTGCATTTTGTGTCCCTAACTGTGGCGCGAGATTTGCACTTAGAACAGTTCATTTGAAAACTTAATCGTCAGAATCTAAAAAATCAAAGTACTCATACAGTTCACTCATTACAGTGTCGTGAATGTTCTCAAAAATGTCTGAATCTGAAGGTTTTTCTACGTGTTTGTGGGCACGTGCGTACCCACGACTGATACCTCGTTCTAAACAGTCCTAAAGATAGGTTTAAACCTTGGGGTCATTCCTGTCATAATTTACCTCAGAAAGTTAACGTACTTTTAATCATTATTGGTTTCATCTAATACAGTTTCTACGCGTTTTACAAGCATGGCAATCAACTGTTCCGATGTCATTTCATTAAGATAATTGTATTGTGGATGGGTTTCTTCGTCCCATTCAAATGTTAAAGATACTTCTTTATTTTCATTTCCATCATCGTAATGAACAGTCAAACCTTCGTGAACGGTTGTGTTGATCATGGTGCAAAACAAAGTGAGTTCGTAGGATCTGGTTCTGTTGTTACCCCTTTAACCAAGGCTCTGATGGATCCAGGGTAACGCTTGAGTGCTTTCTCGTGTGCTTCAAAAGCAGTTTGAGCCATTACTACGGTGCGGATGGGGCATCCATCACCAAAAGCAACCGTGACGTTAAAAAATTTAACCATCAGATCGTTACGTGCTTCCAGGTAAGGTTGTTATCGATCTGATAAATGCAGCTCGTATCTACTTCGTACCAACCGGCAAGTACCCTGTGTGCTGCGGTCCTTGATTTGTAATCACCCATAAATTTGTCACATTTAAGCTTTGTTTTGATTACTTTTACCTGGCCAACATTAAGTTTTGCATTACCATTCTTTTCTCCTACGCGCTCATCAGAAGGATCAAGGATTTTACCTTTTAATGAGCTAACCTTCCGTGAAGCCTTTAAGTTTGACTTGACAGTTGTCTGTACTGGAGTAGGGATGATGTGGCTAAGAGGAGCGGTGATCATGATGCGGCTACCGTTACGGGTAGCTGTGAGGACCAACTGATCGTCTGCTACGTTCAGGGACGGCTGATCGGCTGCAGTGATCTCAAGAGACTGAATGTTCTGAAAAGAGAAGGAGTTCATAGGAGGGTTGCAAAGGTTAGGTCCGATGGACTTGCACACTATAGAGGTTTTGGAGTAGGATGACAAGTGTGCAAAGGATTCAGGAGCTGGTTCCGAGGGGGACTGGCTCTTTTTTTGCCAATAAAAATGCCGGTACAGTGCCCGGCCCCTTTTATTTATACTTTGTCTATGGTTTATATATACTTTATATAGTTACTTATATACTATATATTCTACCTGGCGGTGGGCGTGACATAAGGGAAGGAAGTGCGAATAAAATCTTCACTTTTTATTAATTTTTATATTGTCTTAAGATTCACTAGATGCGTTTAGTTTGGACATACTTTCAAAAAAGAGTTCATTGAGGCCACGAACAAAGCATTCATCTATAAATTGATCAAGATCTACATCTTCAGAAATTACTCCCAGTTCTTTAAATAAAGGGAGCGTATCATTCATTGCATCTAATTGTTCTTCATTGAATGTAAGTAAGTGTGAATGTTTTACTTCTGGCGTTATGATCACTTCAGCTGGTGGTTCCGTGCTTTCCTCCTTGTGGGGAGGATCGAACTCAAGGTCTACTGTGTCGAAGTCAAGGTCAATTTCTTTAATCATGGTTGGTGTTGTTGGTGCAGTACAATTTTATACTTTATTCAAGCCAGGTCAAGAGATTGCTTTGTGAAGGTCACTTCATATCATCAAAGATTAAGAACTTCTTAACTTCCTTGTCTGATGCATTGATTAGATTTAAGATTGTCTTAAGCTTTTTCTCTGCTTGTAGAGCACGGTTGCTCCAGTAGACAAGGTGTTGATTTGTTTTGTTGAGTTCAGTTTCTAACGCTGTTTGAAATAGGGAGGAGGGACTCAGATCTAGCTCTGATTCTTTCCACCGTTGGTGTAGGGCGTCGGGGACTGAAACACTGACTACTATTGCCATGTATAAAAAAGTTGTGCTACCTAAACGATAGCACAACCCTGGTAATCATGTTTAGTTAGGTTCTTAAGTTACTGCTGATGCTTCGTCGAAGTTGACGATGTAATTCTTACTGGCTACGACTGGGATGGGTTCACTTATTGCAGTGCCATCAGTGAGGATCCTCATGGCGTTGCTGAACTCCTCCGCTTCATCTATGGAAGGGAAGTGAGGAGCAAATGTCCCCACTCCCTGGTGGTGCATCAACACGGTGTAACCAAGAACTGGCATCTTCATGAAATAGGGAACTTTGATGCTGAATTAGGCTAGCAGAATGGGGCCTGACTTGTAGAACATGGATGGGTTATCTTGAACGGCTTGGTCGGCTTCCTCGTGGTTGCGGACGATTCTGATAACCTCACTCTTGCCTGTGGCTGTCTTTGTCATGATGGCCCAGACAAGGTGAGAAGTGAATGGATTTGATTTGCTGGCAGGGTCTGGTTCGCTGGTGGATTCCATGATTTATTTACTCTCCGGTATCTCATTATGCGAGGCATGAATCTATGCTTTTGCACGAGGTTGCGCGAGTAGAAACCATTGGTACCACTGAGAAGTTAGCTCATCCAGGATACCTGCCTGCATCTGCTATGGTGTTAAGAGCAGGTTAAATTGTAGCTTGTGTTACATTAAAAGATTCAATGGAAGGCAGGCATGAAGTTATGTTTAAAATTATTGAGCATTCGCGGGAATCTTTCTATGAGTTGAGCAACTTGCCAGGTTTTAATTACCTTCCAACTTTTATACTTATAGACCTTATCAAAGCTCATAATGATAACAAGAACTGAACTGATATCATACAGTGTTTTGATGACCATCTTGATCTTTCGATAGATCTTCCAGAACTTGCGCACTCCTTCATGATTGCTGTGGATGTAGTCAGGATCTTGAGACTTGTAGAAGTGCTGAGCTTTGGTTCTGTACATCAGAAGTAAACCAGTTGAAGTTGGAGTTTGATAGAATAAGTAAAAATATTTAAAATGCCAGATTCATCTTTCTTTACTCCCATTACGTCCCAAGCAGGTGCCCAGATGGGAGGAGTAAGCCCCTTTGGGGCTGGGCCGAGCACGCAAATAGGTTACCCTGGTGCACAGCCAATTGATAGGCCTTTAAGGCCGATGCCTGCATATAGAACTGATCAAAATTTAAAAATAAAAGGAGGGTACGTTAATCAGTACGGTACTGACATACAAGCAAATTACACACCAGGTTCTAATGCAGTTAGTGGGAGCATAAAAATTCCAGTTGGTGACCATCAGAGCGGCTACCGTGCTGCGTTAGAAGGTTTTTATCACCCTGGCGGTGTACCAGGAAGTAATGATTACGGCGTAATGCTTAGTTTTGGTAAGTCTCATACTCCAAAAGTAAGTTCAGAAGAAGCGTTAGCATCGGTGAGTGATCCAGCTATGCGTGAATTTTTTCAAAACAATCCGGATGCTCTTGAAAAATTTAGACGACACCAAGTTGATTCTCAATTAGGAATAGGCAAACCTGGGACTCAAGAGTACGGTTTTAATTTAGGCGTAGATACAAATACAACACGTTCTCAGACTCCTCAAAGTTTAATTCAACAACGCGTATACAATGAGCAGCTTATGCCTGCTTACAACAATGCTGTTACGCAAAGCCAAAATGAAGCAGCAAAAGAAGAATATGCAAAACAAAAAGCCAATGATCTACTGCAAGATTATGTTAACAGTATGAGCGTTAACGCTCTTCCGTAGTTAGATTTAATGGTTTCTTTACATAGTTGTAACAGGGAAAAGTTGGTTGATAAATTTGTTGTTGGAAATAAGCAGGATTGTAGATAAATGGATTTATCCCAATGGGACCACACAAGTAGGTGGTCCCAACAAATCCGCATAAAGAAGCAAGTCCAGTAAGCATTACTTTGTCTCGTGTAAAAAGGATGATCGGTTAATTTCCGATTAAAGGTGCTTTAATTTGCAGAATCAATTTCGTTTTCTTTGTCTTGTTCAAAACGCCACCTGATTGGATCATCTATTTCTTTTTCTGGTGTTGGAGTTACCATGTCTTCGATTGAACAGAACAGCTCCAGGGCCTCATCAAGGGAGATCTCCGATTCACTTGTGAGTTTACTCAAGAACTCAGGGTTCTCTTGTAGTTCCTCAATGGTACTGATGATCGTGTTGATCTTACTGAGGTAATCCATGAAGCGATAGCAATTACTAAAATTGTATCAGCTTTAATCCCTGTTCTGCAGTTCGTTTAGTTTGGCATTGATTGCTTTGAGCTGGCTGCTGTCGCTATCCATGTTGGACATAAGGAAGCGTTCTCCAGTTGGTGTGACAAAACCTCCAACAAATCCAGCACCTACCTTGTCTGCAGCTTCTTTCATGCGTGCCACTACTTGCATGGCTTGCAGCTGCTGGAGGCTGTAGCTGTCCCGCTGGCTTAGATCCTTGGCGTCGTTATTGGAAGGAAATTCGATGTTGTTCATGATGTTTTGAATAAATTCCTTGGAGTTGTTCCGGTACAGAAAGAACTGTGGCGTGTTTTTCATTCAATAAAGATCTATCTGCTTTGTAATTCCGATGTCCATGGAGCGGACATTGATTTGCTTGTTTTGTGGTCCAATTAAGTGGGTTAAGGTCATGATGCCGACCTTGAGTACATGTCCACCCCAGTGTCCCTGGGGTGTGTTGATGTCTAGGTTTGTGAAGTTGTTTATAGGATTGACTGGAGGAAATGGATTGATTGGTGGAATGGGAAGGTTCATTTGAGTTGATTCAGTGGTAAACAAGTTTAAGTTTGTTCTTAGATTCTTTTAAGATTTGAAAGGCTTCCCTCCAGCTGGGGTCATCTGTACGGTAAACGGTTTCTTTCCATTCACCATCTAGGCAGACGGCAATTGTAAGAAACCTTTGCTTGCTGTCGGATTGCATTAGCTTATTGCAAATGGTTCTCAATTACCTTTGATTTGATTTACTATTTCGTTTAGTAGGTCAACTTCATCATTGATGAGAAGGGAAGAAGTGTTTGAAGTTTCTCCCATGTTTAGATCGCCCAACATTTCATCAATGGCAATCACTAAATATTTGATAACAACTTCAGCTTCTTTTGGAGTGAGTGAGAGGATTCGTTTTTCCATGGTAGGTGCAGAGGATGAGGGTGATTGAGCGTGGATGCTCAGGTCATGAGCAGTGTACTGCAGCTTTCTTTGCTCGTCCACAGTTGTCATAAGTGGATCAGGAATGAAATTCGAGGTGTTGTTTCCAGGAAGCAGATGCCATTTCAGCTGCAGTGATTGGTGGTTCCCCATCACAGATTTCGTCTGTGGGGTCGTACTCAGTGATGAACTCTAGGGTTTCAATAGCCTCTTCAATTTTTTCGTCAGCCCAGAAAGGTAGCTCTCTGTACATGTAGTCAACTTTGTTCTCTGTGGCGACAATATCTTTTAAAGCTTTGATGATTAGTTCAAGCCTTCTGCTTGAAGGCATTTTGTAGACGTGGGTGCTGCCGTCACGCAACTTCCACTTGGATTCTTCGAAGTGAATTTCAGTTTGCCTCATTGTTCTGTGGAGGTGACGGAGGAGTAGAAGTTGCTTTTGGGACCGTACTTCTCCAGGAGTTCTGGGAAAGCCTGGAAGAGACGGGTTCTGTTGTTGGTGTCAGCTACTCTGACGGTAGTAGCAAATGTTTTGACGAAGCCACCACCAAAGCGGATCATGGCTTCTGTTGTGTTGTGAATTTCTATTGGGTTCATGGTGTGTGTAGAAGGTACAAAGGAAAGGTCAGTTTAAGGTCTTGACCTAGGACCGGCTTTACGTTAGTTGTTTAAAACGTAGTTATGCAGAACACAATTCAGACTCACGGATCCGTAAAGCTTCTTGGAATATACCTTGATATTTCTCACGTTCTATAGATGTTAATGATTTGTTACTTGGTCCTGCAATCTGCTCTACATGCATGGTCCCGTTAGATACCTTAAGTTGTATTGTGAATACAGGCTTGTTGTCAATCATACATAAAACAATGAATTGTTTCTTAGCTTTCACAGCATTAGCATATGCTGATGATGCACCCACACAGTTACGTACTGCTTGTCCCCATTGCGCAAGCTGATGGGTATCTATGGGTTGAATAAATGTCCAAGTCTCATCATCAAGTTTTACTTTGACAGGAGCAGGAAATAAATCCTGTGGTAGTTTTTGGTTTAGGTTATTTATCTTCCAGGCTTCTGCTTGCACGTGATCATGAAACTCAGTATAACGCCAACGCCTAGGTGGAGTAAGTTCTTTGCCTGCAGTTAATACATTAACAATCATGTCCATTGTATCTCTAAATGAATAGAATGTAATCATATAACAGTCTAATTGTCTGTCTTTATACGTATTACTTGGCTTTTCATCTTCTATAAACTTGTTTAGCATATTAAACAATGATGCTATTGGCAGATTAGCTGTTAGCCATTCCTTTAACGACGAATCATTTCCGTAATAATGCATTGCATAGATACGGCCGACAGATAAAAACATATTAGTTTGTATACCAGTCTGCAAATAATCCATAGGACAATCAGGATATATATCAAGAATATCTAGAATCCAACCTAGAGTATGCATAAGTCTTTTATGTATCGAGCTAATTTCTTTCTTAGTTTTAGTAGCTGGATCGTTGAACGTATTAATAATTAATTGACACTGCTCATTGATGTAACGTTTAAACCATGGCTTGCTAAGTTTTTCCTGCATAACAGCAAATGATTTACTTGAATCTTCGGTATACCGTGCCCCTAGTATTTCCATATACAATTCAAAGCTAGGCACAATGTTTTGATTCTTTGGTATTGTTGCATAACGTAATTCCAATAGTTCATAGTAATTATTTTTAGCTGTATCTATTCTGTCCCATACATTACCATCGGTGTAGTTAGGTATTGAATTTACAATAGCTTCTCGAAATGGTTGTATTACATGTGGCCTTATCTCTTTGCCTTTTGCATTGTATCCTTTGAAGTTACCATGCTCCCAATAGTGTGATTGACATCCATTAGATACATCTTCTGCTGTTACAAACTTTGTATAGACATTGAACTCTATGCGTCCATACTTTTTAATAGTAGTATCTTTTATATCTATGCTCCTAATGTATACCTGTTTACGTACAGTTTCTGTATTCTTGAATGCATAAGTAAACCCATAGATATAATCTTCACCTGAATTAGGTAACCATGCTGCAATCCACAAGGATTCGTAGTGGTACACAACAGCTTTAAGTTTTGTTGTGGCTACCATATCTTTATCATATGTAACACGACTAAAGGTATGATAGCGATATGGAACTTCTTCTTGGTTAATAGCAGTTACTGCTGCAAGTAAATCATTAGGTGTGACAATGTGTGCAGGGATAATATCATCAGGCAAGCCAAGATGAGTGCGTTGTTTCTTGGGTTTGCTTGTAGTAGTAGCGGTAGCCTTAGCCAAAGCTTTTAACTTTGGATCGTAAGCAATAAGTTGTTCTTTGAGGTTGGAAGGGAGGGAGAATTGCATGGTGAGAGTTAAACGCAAAAGGACAAAAAGAATGGGGTTAAACGCAGCAGGCTTAACCCCAAATCAAACCAGTTGATCTTTAGATTCTCTTAAGGTTTTACAGAGGTGTTAAAGCCTTTGGCGGCCCTTGAGGTCGTCTTTACTTTAGCGGATGGTGGGGCAGCAGTAATTTCTTCTACTGGAGCGACCTGTTCTACTACCGGGACTAGTACATTTGTCCTAGCTTCCCTTCTTTGTAAAGCTAATTCCCTGGAGTAAACCAGGTGTAGAGCTTGCCAAAGGTCGATGATAGCGGCGGCAACAAAGAAGAAAGCAAGAATCAACAGTTCAATTGGGTGTTGATCTTGCAGTTTTGTAGATTGTTCAGTCATTGGGCAGGGCCTCCAGTGCGCGGCGGATGGTGTCAAGGTCTTGGTATTGTTCACGGGTGTCATTTGCTCCTGTCGCAACAGCGTGTAGCGCAGTCAAAGCCTGCTCTTTCAAGCTCGGCGGCTGGGGGCGGCGGAGATCATTGAGTTCAAAAGCAGTGCCAGGATAACCATTAGCTTCAAGCCACTCACAACACGCCTCCAGCTCCTGGTCGGCGCCCCATTGGGCAACTTCACTAAAAACTTGTTTGTCTGGGAGGTACTCAAGCATACGGACCCACTGCTCAACAAGTTCAGGCGGTGGGGTGATCGGGTGTTGATTAGTCATATCTAATTAAAATTTGTGAGGTTGTGGTGATTAATAAACGTCATTAAAATCGTCAATATTATTCTCAACTACTTCCCAATCCAGTTTGTCAAAGTTAAAAAGACTTTTAAGGACGTGCATTCGTTCGATTTGTGATAGCAGAGATAGATTGATCCAATCTGGTACATCTGTAATGTCGATTACAGCAGTACAGATTGCAGGACCGTATTCTGCTGGGTTGACACTATCAGAAAGACGCAGAAGGACTTTATCTTCTATTAGTGCTGTGATTGTAATGATGTCATCTTCAATTGTGATGTCTTTGATGTCCATGGCGTTAGAAATGGAGTAGAGGTCAGCCTTCAATCAAGTTTTGGTTTGCTATATCTGATTGCATTGGAGAATGAATCAGAACTTTTGGCATGGTTGGAGTGTGAGTCCATGAAGTGTAGCCTTCACTTTGAAAGTATGCTGCATCGGACCAGGGCTCACAGGTCCAACCAACTTTTGGATGGAAGAATAAGACCATACCGAAACGGTCTCCATTCCTGTCTGCAGGTAAGCGATTTGTTAAGTCGTACACGTTACCAGGAATGTAGAAGTCATAGTTCATTTGTGTTGATTGCGGATATTAAGGTTTGGTTAAGCTATTTAGAAAGGTCAGACCCTGTAATCAGGTAAGACGTACCTTTCGTTGTAGTTGTCACAGGCGTTGCGTTTGTCTGCTGAGATTTCGCATACACCATCCCAGTCAGACTGATCAGACTCACGCATTGCAGCTTCTTGTTCGTTTGCAATGTCTGACAGGGCATCAAGCATGTCAGCATTGCGTTGTTCGTCAATGAAGTTCATGTTGTTAGATCATTCCAAGGATTGAAAGCCAGGATTTCGGATCGTCTGGTTCGACTTCATCTTCATCTGGGGTGAAACATACTGAGTCGAATGTCCACTCTTCTACTTCCTCCATGGTTGGAACGTTGTACCAGTTGCCTTTCCATTTGACAACTGGCCAACCTTCTCTGATGTCGTTAGGAAGGTTGCAAGCGAAGAGGTCTGTAGGTTCTGCACCTTCCTCTTCTGAGAGGGGGTTGTAACCCATGACCTTGGCCACGAGTTGTTGTCCAGAGTTAAGCATTGTTAGGTTGCAAAGGAATGTCCTGGGCTTACATCAGGTTGGCGCTGAATGCCAGGATAGTTGTTACTGAGTTAAGGTATCTTCAGGCTGTTCGTCAGGTGAACACAAATCATGTCCTTCCTTATCAAAAAAATCTTTCCACGTAGTAAAGCCACTAGGAATTACAACTGGCGGCCTTGAAGCAAAACCGGCAGTTAAATAAACTCTACCCAGTGGTCCACGTAGTACAAAGTACCAGCGTTTGAATTCAATTGAGAAACCGATCATTGATTTAGGTTGAGGTTACTGGGACCGTGAAGAAGTTTTGTAGAGATGCAGTATTTTGCGTCACCAGTTACACCACGAACGGTAACTATTTGGTTTAGCGTTGTGTTGCAGCTTTTGGAGACGTGAACGTTGATTAGATCTTGAAGAACCATTGTTGTTCCGAAACCGAGAAGAGTACCGGACGCAATGGCGGCAATAACAGGGTTCATTTGCAAAGGATTGTAAATGGGTTGTGGTTCATGGTGAGAACCACAGGAAAAGGCGTAAGACTCATGAGACTCACGCCCCTTCTTGTGATTGTCAATCGGAAGCGAGTGCTCTCCAGCTTAGCTCAAGAGCTTTGACTTGTCGGTAGCCTCGACCGATCAGTTGATTGACTGACTGGCGGATTACATCGACAGGAGCTTCCAGTTTGATGTATTGAGAACGTTTCTCAACAACGTTCACACGGGTCATTTCAGCAAAGTCACCACGGATTGTAACGAGGTAACCGTCGCTGTTCTTCTGATAGAGAAAGGAGTAGTCTTGACGTTGCATGGTTTGATTGCAAAGGAATAAAACGGAGCGAGCTTAAATACAAACTCACTCCATAAAAATGATTAAATTGTTGCGGTGTCAGGCTTCTTCTGTGCCTGGAGTTGCATTACAGAATGCAGCAATTTCTTCCAGGACAGCAGGATCTACTGCGTTTGTTAGGTCACCAAGATCTTCACTTGGAGCAATCAGGTTAGCAAGCTTGCGCCGGTTAATCTTGATCACTTCTTTGATGCGTTCCTGCTGTTCTTCGTTGAGTTTGAGCCAAGCTACTGTTCCGGTCAGTGTGAGTCCGACGAAAGCAATGAAAGGTTTGGACATGTTGTTAGTGGAAAGGAAGTGATTTGTTGTGTGGAAACATAAAGAAAACCTTAAGTTTCACACAGCGGGCCTCAGGTGAGGACCACAGAAAAGGGATCAAAGGATCTCCTTCTTGTGACCATCAGTAGGAGAATTCATTCCAAGGAGTAGTTTCAACAAATGCTAAAACTACCCTATAGAGTGAAAATTTATTACAAAGAAGCGAGTTTAGCTTCTTCTAGGATGTTGAGCTGAGGTTCAGTTGGATTGTCAGTTCCAGCTGCAGCTTCTGCTCGTTTGGCAGTACTGATCTTACCGAGACGGATTGTAGTAATGGATGTCACTACAACTTCCATTCGGCTGAGATACTTGCCTTCTGGGTCTTGCCAGGTTTGGTAGCGCAATCTGTAAGAAGCGCTTACAAGATCACCTTGATTGTACTTATCAACGATGTTGGTACCAATACCGTTGTAAGCAGTTAATGGAATAGGAGAATCTTCTTTCCTGGCGTCGACTGGAGCAACACGGAATTGTGTTACTGCGAGTTGATCATTAGGTTGACGTTGAATGATGTCGGACACGATGGTACCGACGATCATTCCGTTGTTAGCTGAAGACATGTTGTGAAAGCAAAGGAATAAGCAGCATCCTGACCCAGGCTGCGATTGGGTAAGTTAATAAATCTTTAAGTGTTATCAGACAAAATCTTGATAGCAGTCAATAAGCAGTTCTTGAAATTCTTTAACGCCGGTAGGTAGTTCATTTAAGGTCTTGATATCCACTTGGCGCCATTCGTCTTTCTGTAGTATTTCAAAGTGTATTTGAGTTGACTGTCCTCCATACCAGGTAACCCGGTGAGTAGGACAACCTTCTGGTGACCATGAAAGCATTGGGTACTCCTGTTTGGTTGGTGCCCATTACTGGGCAATAACTGAGGGAGGGCTCAAACCTCCCCGCTGGTCTGGTTACCAGTCAGCTTCTAGCTCAAGCTCATGCTTAAGCCATTTCAGTAACTCTTTGTTACTGGAGATGATCTTATTTCCAACCACAATGAATGGCTGGAGATCACCTTTGCCTAGGTCCATGAATGCCTCGAAGGCATCAAGGAAGGAGAGGCGGAATTGTTCCAGGTCACGATCAACCATAGGGTGATACTCACTGGAATCTCTGCGAGCCAGGATACGTAGATCCTGGATCATGTTGTACACAGCGGTGGTAGAGGTCATACCGGTGGTGCAAAGGATAAAACGAAGCAAGTTTAAATACAAAACTTACTTCAGAGAACCAACAAAACATTAAAACGTAGTGTTGGTAAGAGCTGCGGGAGGCATTGCACCTCCCTGACCGCTTAAACGGATTCAGCTTTGAACAGTTCAGCAACTGCTCGTTTTACTCTGGGGCGTGTTGCAAGGTATCCAACACCTGCTACTGCAGCTGTGAATGCAACTTTGAATGCAACCTTTGCAAGAGTTGCGTTGGCGTCATTCTTAGCCATAAACTCATTCATTGCAGCTTCTTCTGCAGCCTCTTCTGCAGCAAAGAAAGCATCTTGGAAAGGAGATGTGTTGTTCATTGGAGTTAGCTTTGGTAGAATTGATTGCAGTCAAGAGGACTGCATCCAAGCATCGAAGCCTGGAGGAAGTCGTCTACAACGAAGTAGTATTAAATACAAAATTTAATTCCCGAATAAATACAAATCTTACGCAGCAAAAGGTTATACTAAATAAAAACGTAGTTAAAATTAAAGCAAGAAAAGATATCCACAGCTCCTGCCGAATTTTCCTGGCTGGCCACTTTCCACCTGACGGAAACGCTGAGATGCGTTGCGCTGGAAGGGATTTGGAGGGAGAATAAGGGAGAAGGGCATATAAATTAAGGTTTGGGAAGTATAACAGGGTAAACCTGGTTTAAACGCAGCAGGTGAAACACAAATCCTGCTTCACCCATCGAATAAAATTTTTAATCGAAGCACTATATACTATCAATCGAAGCAAATGTCTTAACATACGCTCCCAAGCGCAGAGGAAGCCTCAACCTACACACATACATAACGTATAACCTACTCTTAACGCACCGTCCAATGCACCCGTGCATCTACCCTTTCTTTTTTTGTTTCAGCCCACCCTCTGGCGCTATAGTTGCTTGATGCCTGCCGTAATTTTTACCCCAAAATGGCCTATTTTAAGGCGCCGATAGGGGTCACAGCATGTTTATAGAGCTTAAAATCAGATATATCAAAGAATTTAAATAAGATGCCCGTATCACCGCAGGATTTTGCTCTCTGGGCGTCCTCTACAGGCAATAAATACCCTCAAACACCAGAAGAAAAGATGGCGATGGCGCCTCATGTACATGAATTTGTACGTAATTTTGGTAAATCAGGGGCAAATAGGGTTCTAAGTAACCCTGGCGCAAATATTGTATACGATCAGCCGGTTTCTATGCAGCGCTTTGATGCAGATAGCGCTTTGCATTCACCTGTTACGCCAGATAACAACGTTTCAAAAGTTGTAGGTACACACGACGCAACACTTACTGGCGAACACTATATTAATCAAGAATCAGATCGCATTGAAGATGAAGCACAACAACATAATTTAGTTCGTAATTTAGGTCGTGCAGCACTTGGCGCCGGACTTGTTGCAGGTGGCGTTGCACTTGCTGTTACTCCAGAAGGTCGTCAAGCTGTACAAAATGCTGGCGCAACCATTAAACAAAGCGCACAAAATATTGGTAACCGTGTTTCAAGCTTCTTAGGGGGATTAGGGATAGACCGTGGCGTTGATCCAGACACAATCCGTAATTCTGGCGATGTAACCCCTCCAACAACTGCACAACGTTACAACCAAGCAGATGTGCCAGTTTCAACCCAAGAAGTACAAATTGCAAAAGGATCTCCGGTTGGATCGCCTGTTCGTGAGGTTTTAAGTACAAAACCTGTAACTGAAAGCGAAGTAATCACTTCAAGCCAGACATTTGCTCCAGAACAGACCGGCGACATTGTTGCACAACAACAACGGTCAGAAGCTACTGCACGTCTTCTTGATGTAGCAAATAAACGTAAAGCAGGTTTAACGTTTGAAGAAATTCGTCGTGGCGTTGACCCAGCAGACCCAGTTCAATTAGAACTTTCAGAAATGCCTAAAGTTGATGCTTTGGCGCGGATGCGTTCCCTAGCTGGAGTTGAACCATCAAGCGGAGAAACCTTAACTGGTCAAAGTGCAAATGTAGTGCAGCCGGAACTTTTTAACGTCTCACAACAAACTTCAGCTACTGTTCCTTCAACAATAGATAAAGTTGATTCATTTATTTCTGGTTTAACGCAACAAGCCGATCCATGGACAGGAGAACATACTCGGAAAGCAAGGGAAGGTAGGTTTGAACTTCCTCCAGTACAAACAATTAAAGGAGAAATCAGAGACCCATGGTATACCCGTGGTGCAAGGCCTGAACGTAATGTTTCTCCAGAAGATTTGAAAGCTGCAAACCTTGTTGCAGAAGTTTTTGCAAAAACTGGAGAACGTATTTCACTTGATCAAGCGCACGCCGCAGTTAGTAGTGGTGAGCTTTCCCATATAATGCAAAAAGCTTATGAGAAAACAGGTAATGTTGCACTTGGCGGAGAAACATTTGATCCGGGGCAAACTAAATTTACCGGACGCACAATGGAAGTTGGTACTGGTGAAGTAAGGGGCGCTACTCCTAAAGATCTTCTTGATCGTTATGTAGAAGAAAACGTGGCTGGCCTAACCAAACAAGGTCGTCAAGGCGCATCACGTGAAACCCTTAGTTCTGAGTATGTACACGGTGTAACTCCGGAAGTTGCAAATCCTTCCGCAGTTATTTCAGCCTCTGGCGGTCGGACAATGCGTAACGTAAGCGCACTTGACAAAGAAGCCCTTGCTGAAGGAAGAATTGAGTATGCAGGCTTTACTGGTCAAACAACAGGATCTGATCCAGAAATATCAGCAAGAACATATGAAAACGCAACAAGTTCAGATAGAGTAAAAGCATTTAATTCACTTCTTGGCCCACAAAGCTCAAGTCAAGTTCTGCATTTAAAAACAGAAGGTGGTTTAGTCCCAATGACCACCAATGATTTCCGACGACGCATCGGGGATCAAGCTCACGCTATTTTTGCAAACGTTGCACAACAACATGCAGCAGCAAATGGAATAGAGTTACCTGATCCGCACACAGTTACTAAATATGGTCGCGTAATAGAAAACAGAAATCCTGAATTTATTGACGCCGCAAATAAACTTTTTAATACAAAAGGTATAAGCAAATCTGCTTATCCAATGCTGGCCCAACAATTTGATAACGCCTTACGCCAGTCTGGTATACACATGGCAGTTGCAAATGATCCGCAACTTGCTTATGGAGCACTTAATACTTTAATGGGAGTTGCACGTAATACCTCTACAGGACAAGTAGGACTTGAGAATTTTGGCCACCTTGCAGGCCGAGCACGTTCTCGTGGTGTAATGCGCTCAGAAACAAGTCAAGTCCCAGTAGGCATACCCGGACCATCCGATGAAACGGTTTCAGGAATTATGAAAAACATTGGCATCGGTACCAAACTCAATCCGTATTAAACGGCATACTAAGGCTAGAATGAACAAAACTGAGGAATTGCCGTGACAGGACTCGAACCAATTCTTATACCAGCTTTTTTCCTCCTGGTGGGAGCTGGAATTACGGTTGCAGTTACTAAATTCAATCGCCTTAAGGTTGCATCTAATATCCTTAAGTACGGTCCAGTAATCAAGAAAGCTTACGATATTGTCGATCCAATCCTGGATAGGAACCTATCAAAATGGAACGGTTCGGATATTGACCAAGCTATTCAACTTACAGTAGAAGCCGTCAGCGACGGTACGCTTACACCAAAAGAAGTAAAAGATATTTCAATCTTAATTGCCGAACGTTGGTTGCCACAAAAAGCAGCAGACAAAGTTCGTCAATATTCCAAGTCCGCATATGAAGTACCTCAAGTGCTTGCTGCCAAGCAAATCACTGAAGTCGTAAATGGTCTTGTAAATAAAAAAGTTGGTATTTCTTACGTTAAATCTTTACTTGCTAAGTAACCGTGGCTGAAGACAAGAACTGGATACAAGGCGCAATCAAACATCCCGGCGCCTTTACTAAAAAAGCAGAAGAACGCGGCATGTCTACAAAAGAACTTGCCGCACAGGTGACTGCAAATCCTGAAAAATATGATAAGACCACCGTTAAACAAGCTAACCTGGCAAAGACCCTAAGTAAACTACGCAAGCACAGAGAAAATAAATAAAAAAAATGACTCAGTATTATAGTCATAATTTTGGGGTAAGAGACCAAGCTGTGCGCGACGGTCAGCCTGTTTATTCAGGTACCACTGGTCCATATCCTGATGTGTTAAATGACCCACAAAAGTTTTTATCACGTTATACAAAAAATAATCCTTACGTTGAAGCACGTGAATCTACAGTAGGAAGAAATTTTATTAATCGTGCTATTTTTAGTGCGGATACAGCCATGGCATCACAAGAAAAATTTGACAATGCTGATGGGAAACCAAAATTTAAAGATCCTCGCAACGTAGAACTTGCAACAGATTGGGCAAATAAATACGCCTCTGGCGTCAATCGTGGGCTCATACCAGAAGAAGACAAAGTAGATTTATCAACAATTTCTGCATTTCAAAGTAAGCAACCAATGGATATGCCTAGTAAAGTAATAGCAGGAAAAATTCCAGGCAGCAATGGAGTAGCCACCTCATGAACCCTCTATCCTCAATCCTATCTGGCGCACGAATGGCTGGACAAGCCATGAAGGCACATTTCAGTAATCCAGCTACGCTTTCAGCACTTGGTACACAAGTAGCACTTGATACTGCTGTTGGCGCCGCTACTCAGCAAGTATTGCCACGTCTTGTAAATCAACAACCACAACGGACAATACCTCAATCTTTAATTAATGCGGCAGTACATTCAGGTATTGCTGCACCTATTTCCAGTGGGATGGAAGCACTTGGGGTACCTGCTTCAGTGGCTAATCTAACTGGTCAGATTGCAGCAACTCCGTTGTCTCACGCAGTTTCAAATATAATCACACCAGAATCACATCAGCAGCCCTATGCTTCTGGTAATGATTTAATGCAGATGCAACAATATCATGCAGACCTTGAGCAACAACGTTACAATAACGAAATTGCTCTAGCCATGGCTAAAAACTATCGCGCACCAACAGAAATTGTACACCGCAATCCAAGCGCCGATCTAGATACAATGTATAGAATAGTGTCCGCAAATTCTCCTCAATACGGCTAATGAATGTCAATACTGTTACAAATTACTTAACAAACAGTCTTGCATCTGTTCAGAAGTTTGTTCATTCAGCGGCCGATGAACTACGTTCGTCTATATATCAAAGTAAATATGGGTTCGGTTCTAAATCTGGTAGCGTACTTTCATCTTTAAAGGACATTGCTTCTAACCCACAAAAAATTGCGGCTACAGCTGTTGGTGATCTTTTAACTGATGCCAGTTTGAAGAATGTTTGGAAATATACAAACGTTCCTCGCATGGCTGGAGATCTAGGCAAAAGAGTTGCAGAGACCGTAGGCATGGACCCAGTTACAGGCGCAACTCTGGGAAAGCTGGCGCCACTTACGCTCCTTGCTCTTAGCAATGTACGTGGCCCCGTACAACAAGGCTTGCGGCCACTTGGCTATAAAGCTGTTGCACCTGTTTCAAAAGAAGAAGATCCCACCGGACGCACTTCTCAATCTCCTTTACTTGAAGCAACCTTGCGCTACGGGCTAGGACAACGTAGTCAAATATTACCGTACCAAGAATTTAAAAAAGAACGTCCTGATGTGGCTCCTTCTACATACACACAATATCGACGTTATGAAAACTATAAACCGGAACCCGGTAAATTGATTGGTATTGATCCTGAAGGGCAATCTTTTACAACCATAGGTGGGTTAGTTCGTGGCACAGCAAAAGGATTAAACGATCCGGAAATAAGAATTAAAGGAATGCCAATTACCGCAAGCGGAATAATTGGAACTGCTGCTGGATTGGGTGCGTCTGCATTAGCTTATAGCGCACTTCCTGAGGCCGCAAAACGTGCACGCTATATGGAGGGTCCTGATGTTTCACCAGCTACCGTAAAACAACGGGAAGACATAGGAGAGCAACTTTCTGGCGCCAGACAAAAACAATCGACTGGAAAACGAATCATAGAAAGAGTAGAAAATAAGTTAGCAGATCTAGGAGTAACGCCTGAGTCTAGGTACCAAAAACCAAGCAAAAAAGCTTTACACCGTGGCAGAATTTATAACAAAATTGATTCAGAAGTTTCTAAACTTGAGTACAGAATTAAAAAAACCATATCTCCAAATCCTCCTATTGAGCTTGGACCCACTGGCCAGAATGCTCTTGAAGGAATTAGGTATTTACCCCCTGGCTCAGTGCCATCAAAAGAATACCCAGAAGCAGATATTGGCAAGCTATCAGCGCGGATAGAAACTTTAAAGAAAAGAAAAGAACAAGTTATTTCTTCCGCAAGAAATGAACTTAAAGCAAATATCCCTTCTCCTGAAGTTCAGACGTTAGAAAATCGTCTTTCTAGAGCAAAACAATACACCAGCGAAGCAGCAAAACAAGTTGGAGAACTAGATGAAGCAATGAGAAAGATTTCTCGACCAGTATTAATTGGTACCCCCTCCACTGCGACGGTCGCTGGCATTGCTGCTTTAGGTGTAGGTACTGCTGTTGCTGCAGGCTATGCGACAAAAAAACTTTTTCAAAAAGCCGCAGAACAACGTATCAAAAAAGAGAATCCTGTAGAATACTTAAAGCATAAACACGGCTCACTTGAGCAAGCAAGTACTGCCTTAGGGGTACCACAAGCTCAGAGCTGGCAGCAACTTATTCCTCACATTAAATAATCATGGCTTACGGTTTTAACATAGGAACCAGTGGAAGCTGGAATGAAAGTAATAACTTTGATCCAGGAAATATTGACTGGAGCGGATCAGATACTGCTTTACCTGGTGGTTCCTGGGAAGCCAAACCAAGTGATTGGGGTACTTCAGGAACAAGTGACCCTAAGACTGATTACTTATCGTTATTTAAAACAGTAGCTGGTTCTTTATCAAAACAACTTGAAAAAGATAAATATAGAAGCCAAGCTGAGTCTTCTAAAAATCCATTTGATACTGGTAGACGTAGGCAAATAGGAGAAAGCGGTTTTGCGGGTGAGATTCTCCCTGGCGTGGCCCTTTATGCCCCACAACAACAACAACAACCGTTTAGTTTTACTACTGGCGGAGGTTCTAAACAGAAAAGTGGCTGGGGAGGTACAATTGGAGAGATTGCAGGTGCTGGATTAGGTTTTGCACTTGGTGGTGGTCCAGCTGGCATGGGAATTGGTGCCAAACTTGGTGGAAGCATTGGCAGTAATTTTGGATAAAGATTATTCCGCCTAAAATAACAATCAAGAGGATCTAAATTATGTTACCTGCTCTTTTAACTGGTGGCCGGATGGCAATGCAGGCGCTACCTTATATCACTGCTGCAATGGGAGCACTGCCCGGTCTCCGTGAAGGTGATGTTGGCAAAGCCTTGATGGGTGGAGGACTTGGCTATCTTGGTGGTGGGCTAGGTGCTAAAGGACTTGGTGCAGCTGAGAAATCCCTTGGACAAGCCGGGTTGCCTGGATTACGTGGAACAGGTGGGATAGGTCCTATGACAAAAACAGGAGCGCAATTAAATAACATTGCGAAACTTGGCATCCCTCTTGCAGGCGCAGCAGTTGCTGCACCTTTAATTGGTGGAATGGCATCTGGACTTGGTGGCGGCGTTTCCAAGATAGGTGGTCAGGCGCTTGGTGTAGTTCCTCAAGCAGTGGGCGCTACTGGCGCAATTATGGCTGGACAAAATCAACCTTCCGGTCAGTTTGTTTCACAGGGTGGTGGTGTCCCTGGTGACCTCGTATCTAAAGCACAAGGAATGTCCCCATGGAATGTCGTGGATCCAACCGGACAAATACAAGCTGCCCTTCTTGCAGAGCGTATGCAACAAGACGTCCAGTTAGAGGGCATGAAAAAAATAATGCCATATCAATTTGAAGGCGCAGAAGCACGTTCAAAAACTGAAATGCAACGTCAAATGGCAGCTGCTCAGATCCGTCGTAATATTGATACCGCCGCCCAAATGATGCTTGGTGGTCAAACTGCCGCACAAAACATGGGATTAAATGCAGCAGCTCAAATGGGTTCTGCTCTTACCTCACAATATACATATTCATAACAATGGCCTTCACCAATACTGGAAGCAATTGGTTTCAACCATTATCCGCATATCCAGACTTCTCAGGTCAAACATTTGGGCAACCAGGTGCAAAGACTGACTGGTCAAAAATATACGGCGGTACTTTGCCGTTTCCGGTAGTTGGTACAGATCTTTCAAGCGGAAAACGTGATCAAGTTGTTGCAATGGCTCAGCAAGAACGTCCGTCACAAACCCCGCTTCTGCCAACAGGATACGATCCAATTGGGTCTTTAGATCCCTTATTGAAATCAATATCTCAATTTAACGAGTACAATGATCCTCGTCAATTACGACTTGCTCAAGCAGCAAACCAACAGGCGGCTCAATTAAGTCTTGAGCAAATGTATGGTACGTATCCAATATTAGAACAAGCTGCCGAGTCTGCTCAGCGGCGCAACCTTCGTGGTAGCTTCCAATGGGACATTAACTCTCCGACACGTCAGATGGCTCGTAATGCCGTCGCACAAGACATTGCGGCATCCAGGCAGGGTCAAGCTTATACAGCCGCCCAAGGGGAAGCAGCACGCGCAAACGCTGTCGCTAATCAAGCCCAAGCAGCTGCATACATGATGGGTCAAGGTGGCTCCCTTCGCCGGATATAAAATAATTTTTACTATATTATTGAAATAGAACGGCACAACCATGGCAGACGAAACCGTACTTCTCCCGCAAGCAACACCTGATCCACAACAGGTTGACGTCCCTACTCAGTCCTACAGGGGGCAAATAGATCTAGCGGAAGTAAGCGCTGCTCAAACACGCCTCAATATGGAGGTAGGTGCTGAGCTTGATCGCACCAACGCGGAGTTCTTTGCTGGCCAAGACGTAAGGCGGACACAAGCCGCAGGCGCCGAACAGCGGTTAACACTTGCCACGCAAGGGGAAGAAGAACGAAAATCAACAGCAGCACGTTTTGCCGGTGAAACAGCATTAACGCAAACAAAAGGAGAACAAGAACGCCTCGGCATTGCCGCCACTGGTGAAGAAACACGTAAGAGCACAGTCACATCAGGCGAACAACAACGGTTAGGAATTCAAACCACTGGTGAAGAAACACGTAAAAGTACTGTTACATCAGGCGAACAACAACGCCTTGGTATCCAGACCTCCGGTACAGAAGAAAGAAAAACAGTTGAAACCACCGGCGAACAACAACGTGAGACCATTGGCAAAACAGCTACTGAACAACGCACCACTGATCTTCAACAAGAGATGTTCAGGCGCTATAAAGAAAACAGGGATTACGAACAAGCCCAGAACCAGTACAGATCATGATTAAATGGGTTCAAAGCCTAACTGAAAAAGACCGCGAATCCTTTTTTGCATTTTGCAAAAAAACCTCTACACCAATTCAAATGTACCTCTATGCCCGTTTTCTCGGGTTTAAAGGTAGCATTGTTGAGTGCGACGAGTGGTCAAAGAAAGAATATCCAAAAAGAAACTTTAATGCGTTACTAGAGGAAGAGGTTGACTCCATGCAGCAAGACATTGCAAAACTTCGTGATGCAATTGATCTTGGTATGGTAAAACAAGATATGGGAACTTCCCGCATTGCCATGCTTCAAAAAGAATTGCGTGGCTCAATTAAACAGATCAACGACGAGAAAGTTCTTACCGATAAACAAGGTTTGATTCTTGCTGGTGCAGACCGTGCACTAAGGGAAATGCTTTCTATCTTCCGTGACGATCCAATTGAAGGCCCACTTCAAGAAGCGTCCATGGGTGTCTGGACAAAGATTCTGTCGGAAGAGTCCTAAGGTTTAGTACACTAAGCTGATGGCATGGCTGGTACTTCCCTATACTCCGTTTACCGGAGGACTGCACGTGCTGCAGCAAAGCAACAAGTAGTAAAAAAAAGTTCCGACATTGATATTGAACGGGCACGGGTAGACTTTGCTTACTTCTGTACTGTAGTTGGCGACAAACCGCCAGCAGCTCACCACCTTCTCTGGCATCAGCACCTATGCACAGGAAATGATTCTGAGTGCTTGATTGGTATTGCAGGACCAAACGTAGACATATTAGGACCACGGGGTTCAGCCAAGTCGACCATTTTAGGTTTGTTCACAGCATGGACAATCGGTGTACACGCATTAAATAAAAAACCACTAAAGATTCTTTACATTTCTTATACCGTTGATGTTGCTCGCCCTAAAAGTGCAGCCATCAAAAGAATTTTAGAAGAAAGTAAAACATACAAAGAAGTATTTCCAATGGTGAAGATTGCCAAAGGAATTAATAGTAACGAATACTGGAGTATTGATTGGAAGTTTGCTGGCATTAAATCTACTGGTGAAGAAGAATTTACTCTTTGTTGCGCTGGACTAAAAGGTGCTGTGACCTCAAAGCGTAGCCATTTATGCCTGACAGGTGATACACTTGTCAATACGCAACACGGCTCCATTCCAATCCATGACCTGTATCAACAACCAAAAGATTATAGAGTCAGCACATACAACCCAGAAACAAGTGCCGTTGAGTGGTCAGGAATACACGCAGTGTCTAGACGCCTTGCCGACCGGTTTATCCACGTGGAAACAAGCACTGGAGATCTCATACGGGCAACCCCAGAACACCCTTTTTATATCCCAGGGCGGGGAATTGTGTGCGCCAAAGATCTCAAAGCTGGGGATCGGCTGCTTAGTTATTCCGATTGCCTTCAAGATAAAAATAAAAACAAGTTGTCCAACCTGTCAAACAAGCTTTCAGGTAAATACAAACTGGAGACAGCTATCTCGAAACAGCAAAATAAAAATGTTTTTCTGTTCAAAGAAGTGTGCAGGAAAATACAAACAAATTTTGTTTCCAAAGATTTGCCCAGAATGCAATCAGAGTTTCCAACCAAGAAACTCGGAAAGCGTCTACTGTACAAAAATTTGTTCCTCCAAAGTTCATTCCAGAATGATGAAGGGGAAGTGGAACTCAAATTGGCGGCACGGCATGAGCAGGCCAAAACTACCGGAGCTGCGAGAATTAATTTTAAAAAGGGACAATATGACCTGTTCTCTATGCAATATCAAGGAACAAATGTTGACTGCAAAAAATCAACACGTAAGAACCAACTTAGTTGTGCACCATATCGATGCAAATCCGAAGAACAACGTATTACAGAATTTAATTACTGTCTGCAGGCCCTGCCATACAAGCTATCATCAATTAGCAGAAAAAGCAAAGATAGTGGAGCTACCATTTCCGCCGTTTCAGAAATTAGCAGCGGAGAGGAGTATGTCTATGACCTTGAAACAAGATCCACAAACCATAACTTCTTTGCGGGTAAAGGTAAGTTCTGTGTAGCAAATTGTATAATAGATGACCCGATTAAGAGCTCTGACGACATTAAGAACAGGGATATCCGAGTGGCAATGGAGGATAACTGGAACTCAGTTATCACACCAACAATGTTTGAAGGTGGACGTGCAGTCTGTCTAGGTACTAGGTTCCGTCATGATGATGTTCATGCCAGTACCTTCACCCCTGGCAACGATTGGGTACAGATTGTCCAATCTGCCATTACTGTAGACGAACAAGGCGACGAAGTTTCTTATTGGCCTGAAATGTGGTCACTTGAATACCTTCAAGATCGCCGCCGTCAAGCTCCAATCAGTTTTAGTTTTCAGTATCAAAATCAAATCGTACAGACCAGTGAACTATCTATCTCACCTGACTTAATTGTTAAGGGTCAAATTTCTACGCACTTTGATTCACTTGGTATTGGCGTTGATTTATCTGCTGGAGTAAGAGAACGTAATGACTACACCGTGTTTGTTATGGGCGGAAGAGTAGGGGACAAAATTCACATTATTGATTGCAAGCGAATTCGCATCATGGGAAACCTAGAAAAACTCGAAGCTTTAATGGAAATGCTGTATGAATGGGGAGTAGTGCATAAAGACGGTAATGATTACCACCCAACCGGAAGCAGCATTGATGTTTGGTCGGAAGCAGTTGCATATCAGGCATCCCTGGAGGCAGACTTCAGGAGGATATGCCAAGGTGACCACGGTCTTTACAACATTAACTGGCATGCGGTCAAAGGATTTCGCGGGGACAAAGTAGCACGTTTCAGGGGGATTATGGGTTTATTTGAGCAACGTAAGCTAGTCTTTAACAGGTACCGCAAATTTATGGCTCTAACTGATGAGATTGTAAATTTTGGTGTCAGCTCCCACGACGATTGTGTCGACGCTCTCGTTTGGCTTTGTAATGGTTTAATGACCAGAGGAAAACTAGAGTTAGAGTATTGACGCAACTTAAACTTATAAAACCACTCAGCAATGTCTACCGGCTACTACGTCATCGAGCTTGAACAGGACGCTTACGGCTCTGCCCTGCTTCCACTTCCCGACGAACTCTGTCACGACATGTCCCTTACCCCTGGGGAACGGTTTGATGTCGAGGTAGAGGACGATGTGATTACACTCAAAAGGCTGCACGCCGGTTACGAAGTTGAGGCATAATATAGAAACAGGTACTAACCACAAATGAGCGGTAGCAAGTCGGCACTGGATTCTATCCTCAAGTCTGTCGTCAGCCGAGACGGAGAAGGCTCTGCGGACACCATGCTGGTGAACGCGCATCTTTCGCAGATGCGTATGTTTGGAATTCGCCAAGGCGTGGAATTCTATCCGCATCAGGATAATTTCGGTACTCAACGATTTGATTTTGTCCAGCAGGTTTTAAAATTTAATAAGCTTGATGCCAGGTTGGATTCGATCTGGGATCGCTTTCTTTCGTACGGAAAAGGACTGTTCTATATACGGCCCACTAAAAAAACGTACAGATTGTATTGGTTTGATAAAGACGCATACCGTTCATACTATACGCCGGACGGTGAACTAGATGAAGTAATCATTATCTACCCGTATAAAGTAAAATCCAACAAAGGATTTTCTGGAGTAGGCCTATCTACCGATAAACGGTATATGCGTCTACGGATTACGGCAACTGAAATTGAAGAGTTTCATAGCGAGCAAGAATTAAACTTTGACTCCCCAATGGAGTTTGCCACGCTTAACAAAAAAACCGTTGCAAACACCATGGAGTTTATTCCATGTGTTGAAGTATTTAATAATCCAGATGCCTTCGGCACTGAAGGTAGTGGTGAGTTTGAATGGCTTGGTAATCAGATCATCGCACACGATGAGATGGTTAAAAACATTCGGGCAAACCTTTCTTTCTTTGGTAACCCAACACTGCTGTCTTCTCGGCCTAAGCAAGACATCATTGAACAGAAAGATGGTGACGTTGCACAACGACCAAGCATTGCAAGCCAGTCTGGTTTCCAATCTGATTTTGCACTATCAAGTTCTACTTATCGCCAAGACAACGTAACACGACAAGCCCCTGGCTACCTAGGAAAACCTGGTACAGGCATGAGGGTTCCTCGTGTTATTGCTAACCTGGAGCCAGCAGATCGTGTAGGGTTTATTACACCTAATGCAATTAGTACTGATCAGGCCAGGTATGCAGAACAACTACGTTCTGAAATACGTCTAGCCCTTGGCGGCATTGATGATCTAAGTATTACAAACGTAACTGCGACTGAAATTAAATCAGCGTATGGCCGCGTAAGTGCAACAGCTAAAAAGAAATGTTTACAGATTTATACATACGGTATCTGTAGATGTTTTGAATTAATGATTTTTCAGGAAGAACAAATCTTCCGAAAAACAATGGCGTACCAATCTGGACTACAGTATCCAGCCCCGCCAGAAGATCCAGAAGATGAGAAGTTAAAAATCAAATACGAGAAAGCAAAAGATAAGTATGAAAAGAGTTTACAGGCTGCAATTGATAATGCAGTACAAACAAAACAGGTACCTCCTGGCGTTCTTGGCCTTGCTCCAGACGGAGATAGAACGGTCTGCTGGCGCTGGATGGGACCTGTTTATGAAGACACTGCTCAAGACAAACTTAACCAATCTATCTTTACACGTAACCTACAGGAATTAGGTGTTGATAGCATTGAAGCACTGAAGTATTTGTTCCCTTCAAAAACGGACGACGAAATCGCGGGCATGCTCTCCGGTTTCCCATTCCGTATGGTAGGTGAAGTACAGAAGGCGATGTCCACATTCATTGACCTGGTTAACCGGGAAATGAGGACACCGCATCCACAGCAACCGGATTTACCGATGGCTGCGGACCCCCGTCTCGATCTCACACCGTTCCTTTACCGAACTCTCGAAAGCCTACAAAAAGAGGTAACCTATGCAGGCCGATACCGCAATGCCGATCCAATCGGCACCCCAAGTATCTCAGACCCAACCGATCAGCTACGCGGCTCCGGTAGCACAAACGGCAGCCCAGGCTCCGGTAGTTTCAACAACTTCCCAATGGGTGGCGCCTTACCAGCAGGCAACGGCCCCAGCCCCGCAAATGCAGGCCCAGATGGGGGTCAGCCCGTCCCAATACGCCCCTACAGCGTCGTACCCCCAAGCCTACCAGGCAGCCCCACAGGCCCCACAAGCCCCGCAGGCGGAGAATCCGTACAAGGAGGCGTTCAACAGGGTAGTGGGACTCCTGAGCTCTCCAGTTCAGTTCCCGTTCCAGGGTCAACAGTCTCAAACGAGTACTCAGTACGCTCCGGCCAACTACAGTTCCCAAGCGGTTCCCCAGTACAGCAACCAGGGGACGGAGATCTATACGCCTGGGATCAACAACAGCCAGGGGTACTCCAACGGTTATTCCCAAACCTCACCGGCACCCAGCCTCCAGCAACAGGCCCAAGCAAGCGGAGTAAGTCAAGAAAGTCTTAACGTAATTGATCATTTTGGTGCAGACGCTCCTGCCATCCTTAATGATTATGCTTGCCGTATTGAAGATGCTCTTATTGTAACCAATAATCAATTGGTTCAAGCAGTAAATCTTCTGCAAGAACTGTCTAATGAGCATCGTGCTTATGAGACAATTCTTACCGATCCTGACGTACTTGCTGACTACACCTGTGAATTCTTCGGTGAAAACGGTCCTTACCCGATTCCTGATGAAACTCCAGCTTACGGTCAATCAGTTGGTCAACAGTTTGCGCGTCCTGCTGCTGCTCCTGCTCCTCAGTATCAGCGCCCTGAGATGCCCTTTCCTCCCCAACCTCAGCAAACACAAGGCGTTCCAGCTGATTTCTGGAATAGCTTTGGTTCCCTTGCCGAGCGTGATCCTGCCAATGCCTGGCGCTATCTGAACGCAGCACAACAAAACCCTGATGTGTTCCGTCAGAAGCTCCTGGTTATGGAATGATCAATAGTTTGATCAATTTAGTTTAGAATATGGGGTAGTAAGTGCTACCCCTTTTTTATTACATATAGGGATATAGAAATGTTTAACATGCCGCAGGGCGTTCAATCTGCTGTAACTGGCGCAGGTGCAGCAGTAAAAAAAGGCGTACAGGCCGTCCAAGAAGGTCCAGTAGGTCAAGCAGTTGGGCAAGCAGCAACCAGCGTAGGCAATCGTGCTTCTCAATTCCTTTCTTCAGTAACTACTCCTCCTCCTCCAGGCCCACCATCATGGGGTGGAGTTGCAGCAGCCGGTATTGCCGGTCTTGGTGCAGGCGCGGCAGTAGGAGCAGCAGTTGCTAACCAACAAAACAAAAAAGGCCGTATGGCTGGTGACGCCATTCAAATTGGTTCCCCACATGTACAAGGTTCACCTATGCCCCAAGATCTTCAAATGGGCTACTTGAATCTAAATACATTTGGTTCACCACTACCTCAGTATGGTGTGTTGGCAAGTCATAATCTAAGGGCCGCACAAATAAATCAAGATCAAGGTACGGCATATCAACAACAAATGATGACCGGTTACATGCCGCCAACCGGACAGCTTCCTATTGGCGCAATGCCACCACAACCCCAACAAAAAGGTCGCCGCTGATGGACGCCAAGAAAGCAAAGACTGCTAAGACAAAGGCCAAAGCTCGTAGCAGCCAGAAGAAAGCCTCTGCTAACCAAGCTGAACAGCAGCAAGCCAATGCACAAATGATTGCCTTAGCCCAATCACAAGGTGCTGGTATTAATCCTGAAATTCAAGCTCAGCAGATTGCTCTGCAGACTCCCACGACTAATCCTTATCACATGATGGGCGCCATGGCACCTACATCTTATCGGTACGGAAATATGGTTGATGGTTACACTGGTGTGGATCCACAGTTTCATCCAATGGGTTAATAATCAAGATAAGTAAGTCTTTGCTATAATTTTTATAATGGAGCAAATGTTCCAGATACTTTGAGGTGTTCTACCTCAGGTTTCAGCTAACTCTTTACGCTGAGTAACCACTATGTTTATCGATAACGATTTTCCTAAGCTGTTGGGTGCGGAACTTTACCGCCCTCACCCAGCTTACATTGTGGAAATGGCGGCTGAGCCCGTCGTGGTCCATGACTTTACCAAACAACCTGGTCAGACTGTACAGTTAGACCGTTATCGTTTCTGGGGCAACCCTGGGACGAAGACCAGCCGCGAGCGTACCCAAGATCAAACCATCGGTACCGCTAGCAGCCGTGCCATCGTAAAGGACAAGGTTCTTGTTTCCTTGCGTGAGTACACCGGTCCTGCTGACCCGAACAACACCAACCTCCCGAGTACCTTCAAGATTGCTCGTGAGACCCTGATGACCGCTCAGCGTCTGCTGCTGGACACCGGGAACCTTAACATGTTCCACCAGTCCATCGGTTCGCTGACCCTGCTGGACGACTACCGCCGTTGGAGGGACCGTGTGTTCCTTGATGAAATGGCCAAGTCTGAGTCCCGTGGCGCCTCTGGCGATACCCAAGGCGGTTACTACTACCCCAATGGCAAGACTAAGTCTGCCTCCACTACCCTGAACTCCTATAGCGCTACTGAGTACGCCTCAGAACGCTACAAGTTCAACGTGAAGACCGACCTTCTGGAAGTGGTTCGTCAGCTGCGTAAGCGCAACGTTCCCGTGTTCCAAGATGGTTACTACCGTTGCGTTGCTGACCCTTCATTCATGAAGGATCTCCGCGCTGACCAAGGCTTCCGTGAAGTGGCTCGTTACCCAGGCATGGGCCAAGGCAACCCTCTGATGGGTGCTGGCGCTCCTAACCAAGCCATCTATGGCGGTGGTCAGTACGGCCAAGCCATGTTCGTGGCTGGTGAACCTGTAATGCCTACCGGTTTTGTATTTGAAGGTGTTCGCTTCTTCGAATCAACCAACTTTGCTGATAAATCCATCACCGTTGATATCGGTGACGGTTCTGGTGCCATTACTCATACAACTCCTCCTGGCCTTTTCTTTGGTCCTCAGGCTGTTGGCGTAGGCATCGGTGGTCCTAATGCTCAGGTTCTGATCAACAACAACGACGACTTCAGCCGCTTCATCATCCTGATTTGGCAGCTGTACGCCGGTTTTGCTAACCTGAACAAGGACTTCATCACCTCTGCTTTCACCATTATTTGAGGATAGGAGGTAACTAAAAATGGCAACCTACAAGTCAAACGCTGGTAACATTCTCCAGCCCGGCGCTCAAATCAATCGCCTCTCCTCCTTCAACACTGAAGGTGTATATGCCTGGCCCGGCATTGAAGCTTTTGAAATGGTCGGTTATGTAAAGATTAGCAACTTGTCTGCCGATAAGGCTAGCTACAAGAGCTTCGACATCACCGTACCTTCACCTGATCGTCGCCCTGATGATCGTGTACGCGATAACCGCACCTCTCTGACGGTTAACGCAAGCACTTTGCGTCCTGCCTATATTTACGGCGCTTCTATCGCTGTAGCTCAGGACACAACCACAATCGGCTTCCCTGCCGATCCTGTGACTGCTGACATCGGTGGCACCTCTACAGAGCTTCTGCTCTTGGGTCCTAACAACAGTGGCTCACCTTACGGTATCCCTAGCACCCAGGCCAACGGTCTGGCTGCTGCTACCTCCTACCTCACTGCTGCCTCCAGCTTGTTTGCTCAAGGTGCTGGCGCTGTTTCGGGTGGTGGTACTGCTGGTATCGTTCCGTTCCCTACCTCCGTAACCACTGGCGGTATCGTGGCGGCTGACCTCGCGAACTCCATGTTCTACAAGGTCACCTCTAACACCACGTTCAAGGTGTTCAACACCACTGGCGTAACCGCTACCTCCGTTAACGGTGCTGGCGTGTTCATCAGCCAAGCTGCTTCTGATGCTGGTCAAGCCGGTTACCTCGTGTGCCGTGTAAACTACCTGCGTCCCGCTGCAGCTGTTTCCTGGAATGACATCCAGGGCTTCATTGACTTTGCTTCTCAGGTTGGCGGCGACGACATCTGATACTAGTCAATAAGGGTTAAGGTGGGTATTGTAGTGGTATCTGTCATTTCATTTCTCGAATGCTGTATCAATACAAGCCCACCGGCTCCCTTCTTGAAGTTGTTTCTCAACATGGGGAAGGCATCCTCATGTGCGTGGATTCTCAAGATGAGGTTTGGTACGTAGAAGAATCGGATCTAATTCCTCATCTTGACGCCACCAACGAAAAAATTCGTACAGAAGAACGCCTTGTAGCGCAGCTTGAAGAAGAAGGTGTCAAGCCTGCGAAAGTAACTAACAGGGAAACATTCCCAGTTGATATTAGAATTAATATCAATACTGCTAGTGCAAGGCAGATTGCCGATGCATTACCGGGTGTAGGATTGAAGACAGCACGAGACATTAAGGACCTCCAATCTTCAATGTCTGGTGAGAAGTTTGTCAAACTAGAACAACTCAAATCTATCAAACGAGTTGACTGGGATGAAATTCTTAAAGAAAATCTTATCCGCGTTGAGTAATGCAACTCGATAGTTTCCTCAAGTCAAAAGTTCGCTGGCACCTGGGATACAACACTACAAGTGTCCCTGCCGGTGACCAGGCCCGTCTTGAGGAAGCTGTCAACAACATTCCGGATTCGTTCTGGTATTCAAAAATTGTCGAACAGATCGGTCGGTGCGACCAAGCAGAGAAACGCACTGACATGACTGGTAGCGTTAACAACAATACTGTTCCACGTAATCGTATTGAAAGCATTGCAGGTGACGTAGATCGTACGATTGCGACTTCTGATTTTAAAGAAACGCTTAAAACTTGGACGACAATTTATATATACGAGACGGATCGATTAGCTCTACATCTTTATGTTCCAAATTACCGAAACCCTGAACAGGCTCGGTATAGGTTTAATCGAGAAGGCGCCGAATTTATTCAGGCGCTACCAGGCCCTGCTGACGTTGCCGTTGGCACTAGGCTCATGCTTTCAAATAGTTTCCGCTGAGGAGATTAACGATATGCCTACCACAAGTCAAATTTTAGGTTTAACGCCACAGGAAAAAGCCGCTGCACTTTTCACCGCTTCTGGAGAAGCTGGTCCTGGAAGAGATCCATTGGGTGTCTTACAAACGATCTTAACTCGAAAATTTAAAAGCGGTGGAAATATTGCTGACCTTGTAAAGGCACCCCAGCAGTTTGTTGCTAACGATCCTTATACGCGTGCACAAGTAACTGATCCTAATTACGGCACCAAAGTGCATGGTTCAAGGTATAAACAAATTGAACAAATGTTTGAAAATCCTTCACAGATGGTGCAGGCGTTCCAAACCGGGCAAGGTGCTGAGCAGTTCCGTGGTCAAAGCTTGCTTGGCAATAAACAAAAGGGCGACGTTATGTTTGACCCTAAAGGTAATTTTTACTTTCAAACTAACCCTGGTTTAGCTAAAAGTTTATCTGAGCGGCTATCAAAAGGTGTTGGAGTACCTACTTCTCAAGTTCCAAGTGCAGAACAACCACAACAACCTGTTTCCCAGGGTGGCAACACTTTTATTGTTTATACTGGAGACAAGGAACCAACGGATGCTCTGTCGAATTTAAAACAATTTATGGTAAGTCGCGGCTTATCTTCTACTGAGTTCCCGGCTGCACCAACTTTGCAAGAAAATCCGTACATACTTTCAATGCAGAAAATCTTGAGTTCTCAACAAAATTACTTAAGTTAAACATTATGGCCGACAGATCTATTGTTGACGTAGGTAGATTTCTTCGGGAACGTGGGCTGACAATAGGAGAAAATCCTGCATTTGGCGGCGTTTCTGGCGGTCATGCCAAGGGCTCTTATCACTATGCTCCAGGTGGAGAAGCAATTGATATAACAGACTGGCGTCCTGATATGGCACCAGCTTACGAAGGAGGAACGCCAAAAAGCTGGAAACAACGAACAGGAGAATTGGCTTGGAGAGCTAAGAAGCTTGGGACTTTTGCTGAAACGTTTGGACCTGGAGACCCTGGTCATGATACTCATGTTCATTTAGCATTACCAGGCAAAGCGCCATTATCAGATCAACAATTAGAATGGCTTGCTACTGGTCGATACAAAACACCAGAAGGTAATCTGACTGATGTAATGCCAGGCCAGGCTCCAACTATTCCGACACAACAGAAAACACAGCAAAGTCAACCAGTACAAAATCAAAGCACTGGTAATACTTTTGTCTTGATTCCAGGTACTCCTGGCGGCGAGCCAACAGATGCCCTATCAAATTTAAAACAATTTATGGTAAGTCGCGGCTTATCTTCTACTGAGTTCCCGGCTGCACCAACTTTGCAAGAAAATCCGTACATACTTTCAATGCAGAAAATCTTGAGTTCTCAACAAAATTACTTAAGTTAAACATTATGAGATTTGCTCAGGTCCCTGGTTATGATCCAAGCTTTCCCGTCACGTACGGGAACTTGTACGGTGATGGAAGCATTACAACTGCAGGCTTTAGTGACCCGTTTAACATGAAGCGTACGGATAAAACAATGCATTGTCCCTACGTTGTTGCGTACAATGGTATTGAGAAGCCTCAGTTTCAGTTAAACAATCCAGCGTACATGAAAGAGGTTTCCCGATCACACTCAGATCCACTTCCTCCCGTAGACCTAGCCAGGAACTCAACACAAAATAACTTGTACGGGAATTATTCACGATGAGTATACACGGACAACGTAACGTAAGAACACGTCTTCCTCGGCACCCAGACGACCACCAAAGGCAGCCTCAGGATCAACCAGCTAACAGACCACACGCAGACCTTGGCTATACCCTTGGAGTCAGGCAAGATCAAATGCCCTTTGATGAACCGCCTAAAAGGCAGTATGTTTCAGCTAAACCACAGGGTCAACGCCGTCAACGTATGGCTGGTGACGTATTGGATGCTTTAAACTATGATGTAAAGCAAGGCACTGGTCTTCCTTCTGCTTTCAAACGTCTTGACGTAGGAAGCGCCGAACTTAGAACCCCCGAGATTCCTCAGTAACAATGGCTGATAAAAACCGCATGCCTCCCCAGCTGCTGGCACACTTCAAAAAGAAAGCAGAAGGCGGTAGTGAGTCCAAAGAGACTACAGCTGAAGAGAAAAAAGAAGGCGATAAGGAGCGCCGCAAGGAAGCACTGGGCAAAGCACGCGCTAAAATAGAAGAGAAAAATGGAGCCCGTCGTGGGAAAGACAAAGAAGCTGGTCCTCAACGCTCTAAACCAGCCTGAGTTTTTTAGTGCAGCTGAGATTAAATTCTTTGAACGGTGGCTAAAAGAAAAAGAACATCAGAAGCAGATCAAAAAACTTGAAAGGAACCTGCCCAGTCAATAGCGCAGCGGTGTTCGATACAACTACGCTACAATTAAAACAACAGTAACCAAATAGAGCCTTGGCTTCATCCTCCTCAAACAAGCAGCCTATGCTAATTGACAGGCCTGCTAACCTAAGCACGCTTGTCACCGTAGCGTCCGGTCAACTGTTTTCTACAAGCCTGATCCCAACGGCTGTTGGTAACTGTACAAAAGTATTTGACTGTGATTCTGCACAAACAGATACTTCAATCAGTGGCGCATATATTGATGAGATTTGGTTCCGTTACACAAAGAATAACAATACCTTTATCGACGCACAATCAGCTGGTGCCGGTACATATACCCAAGGTGGTACAACTTCTGTAGTAGTTACTCTTACCAACCATAACCTCCGCGTTGGTCAAAAGGTTGGCCTAGATTACACCAGTGGTACAGCAGTCGATGAAGTTGCAGTAGTTACAGCTGTAACTCCAACTACATTCACAGTAACAAGCGCAGGATCTCTTACTACCAGCGGCAACGTTAGTGTTTATCAACCAATTGATTTTGGTTTCTACCTTATAAGCTCTGGCACGATTACAAATACAAATCAATTTTATCCTTTATTTGTTGCCAGTGTGCCAGCGACTTATGAAAATGTTGAGTACAGTCTCACCACGAATCTTGTTCTGCCTTATATTAACCATCCAGTTCCCCAAGCCGGTGCAAACTTTACCAGCACCAATAGCACTGTCTCACCCAAAATGCGCGGGCTAATGCTGCAACGTGGTCAAGCTCTGTACGTTTCTGTTAGCGGAACTACTTCTTTGACCAACGGCTTCTACTGCAACGTGCAAGCTGGTTACTACTAAATATAACAATGCCCTTTGGATCCAACGGATTTAACGGGTCATCGTCAAAAAATTTTGACGGTGGTTTGACTAACGGTTTTAAGGACCCTGGAAAAATAGATTTGCAGGCTTTTCTTTCAGATGAAAACCCTTTTAAATTTACGCCAAAAGACGCAAAATATAAAAGCCGCATTCGTTTCTATGACCGCGACTCCCTTTGGACTAGGTGGCGCCGTGGTTACGAACTATACACAATTACACAGAGTGTCTTAGGTTCTTTTGCTCAGGAACGTGCAAATCGCGGTGATTACAGGATGTACTGCTCATTCCAGCAGTTTCCTGGAGTCTTTATACCATTACGGGTTTTCACTTTCCCAACGACAAATCAAGAACTTGGCAATCAATTGGTCGGTATTAGGGACGCTAACTCATTAAATTTTTATAACTTCGGTTTACCAATACTTGCTGTTCGTTATCTTGGGGACGCTATAAATGCAACTTACTCCCAATCTGGGACCACTATCACAGTTGCAAAACAGAATCATGGTTTTTTCGTAGGGGAGAACATATACCTCGTCTTCACCTCTGGTGCAGGGGTTAATGCAACATTACCAATCATATCGGTAACTCAAAACTCCTTTGTATGTACAGCTGCAGCATCTTTGTCCACTGGGGGGAACGTTACAGTAAGGCTTTCAACTACATTTAACGACATTCGCTGGACTGAAACCAGAGTACGATTACGGTCACTTCCTACGGCAACAAGCTTCTTAACAGATGAGCGTTTGGTTGATAGGGTCATTGAAAAAGATCCAGGTATTTCATCAACATATAGCAGGGTAGGTTCGCTGTTAACTGTTACTTGTTCGTCTGTTCACGGCCTTTCAACTGGTAATACCGTATACCTTTCGGTCTCCAGTGGTCTTATTAGTTCCGGTCAATACATTATTACCGTAACTTCAACAACGCAGTTTACGATAACAACAATAGACAGCGGCTCAACAAGTGGTAACCTGACTGTCAACCGCTTGATTATGGGATTTAGATATGACGATTATGTTGGTTACACAGTAAAAACTGTTGATGCTACTACAAATGAAGTTGTTTTTTACCGAACAGATAGCTACGGCGCCCAGACAGCAAACAGCTTAACTGAAACAATTGTGCCAGCACAGCGTGGCTTTGAGGTTGGAAGATTTTTGACAACTGAAGTTAGGTACCAATGCACTTGTCAGGACTACACAAGAAGAGATGGGTACAATTTTTATGATGAAGTAATGAAACGTAGGTTTCCTGTAACACCAATTACATCTACAAAGGGTGGCCAGTACCTAAATAAAGATGGTAGCATTACCAACCAACGAGACAGTGTAGGCGTTTTTGGAGACCTTGGTTATATAGCAATTAATAATTTCTACAAAATACCAGATTATAAAGATAAAACGGATACCTCATTCCCGAATTTAATGTACTATCAGCTCCGCTGGTGCAAACATATATA